>Ga0101944_10000367_pt1 | contig 138241 bp, 60 predicted proteins | sample DewCreD2012metaG_FD_75245 | JGI IMG/M metagenome (GOLD analysis project Ga0101944, IMG submission 75245) | Hot spring sediment bacterial and archeal communities from British Columbia, Canada, to study Microbial Dark Matter (Phase II) - Dewar... ...
CGCCCCCAACGCCAGCGTGCCGCCGCTCACGGTCGTCAGGCCGTCGTAGGTGTTCGCCGCGTTCAGCGTGAGGGTGTTCGCCCCCACCTTGGTGAGTTTGCCCCCGCTGCCGCTGATGGCCGCGCTGAAGGTGGTGTCCACCGCCTTGCTGCCGACGCTGATGGTGTTCGGCCCAATGGCGAGGGCGTCCGAACCGGTGAGCGCGCCGATGTTGTAGGTGTTGGCACCCGGGACAATGAAGGTGACGGCTTGGGAACCGGCGGCACCACCGGTGTTCAGGGTGGCGTTTTGCAGGGCGTTGACGTTGTTCAAAGCCAGCGTGCCGAGGTTGGCGGTGGTGGTCGCCGTGCCGGAAAACGTGTTCGCCGCCCCGAGCGTGGTGACACCGCTGCCGTTCGCGCCGCTGGTAACGGTCCCGGTGCCAACCGTGGTCAAGCCGCCGCTGCCCGAGATGACGCCGTTCAAAAACAGGCCGTCGCCGGTGGAGTCAATGTTCAAGTTCAGCGTGTTCGCGTTGAGATTGATCGTCGCCGTGCTGGACAGCGTCAGGGCCACGCCGGCAGCACCGCGCGTGATGAAGCCGGAACCGGGGGCGGTGACGGTGATGGGGCCATTCCAGGTGTTTGAACCCGCACGGCCGCGGATGTAACCGCCGCCAAGCGTCGTGGGCACCGCATTGAAGTTCAGGCCGCCACCGGAACCGTTAGCCGCGGTGGAGCCAACCGCTTCCGTCGTCAATGCGCCCAGATGCAACACGGGCCCGTTGGTGAGCAGCAGGGAGGAAGTGGCCGCCGGGCCGAACGATCCGCCGTGATCGGCGATCACGCCGGCCAGTGCCGCATTGGCGCTGATGGTCATGGAGGTAAGCTCCGTGTTGTCCGCCTTGACCCAGAGCGCAACCGTTTGCGCCAGGGTGCCAGAAGTGGGAACAAACGTGACCGCCCCCTTCAGCCGCGCCGAGGTCCTCATGCTCGGAATGTTGCCGCCTGAGACAAAGAATCCGCCCGCGCCGAAGTCAATCGCATTGGCACCCGAACCAATGATCTGGACAAGACCGCCGGTGTTGGTGATGGCGGGCGTGGCGACGTTGGCGTTCAGCGTGTTTGTCGAGACCGCGCTGAAGCGCACGGTGTTGTCGTCGGCCCATGCTTGCAACGGGCCGGTTTCGGAGCCATCGCGCCAGGTGCTGCCGCCGGTCCAGTTGCCGGTGCCGCCGACGCCGGCGGCGGCGCCGTTGGCATCCCAGAAAAGCTCCGCCGCCCGACCGGCGGTGGCACAAGTGAGGGCGAGCAAAACCAGCAGGCTGTGCCGCCAGATGCGTGAGTTGAACAGGTGGTTGGTTTTCATGTTCGGAGGGTTGGTTTGTTGTTCGCTGTCGCTGTCGAACGAACGGTTCATCTGGTCGTCAAAAGAGGCGGGCATGGTCAATTGGGTTCACACGCGCCAAACACCGATCGCATTCCACCACCGCCACCCGACAAGACAGGTCGCTGGAAGGCGGGAGGGATTGCATCGTGGTTTGTGCCACCTTGACAGGCGCAGGCCGCTCAGGATACAGGCTTTTGCGGCAATTTTTTTAGAATCTGCGCCAAAGCAGATTCACCTCAAGGAAGCCGCAGCCGGAAGAACCGGGCCGGGACCGACGCGTCCACGGTCAGGTTGGTGGCCGTCACCGCGCCCGAGCCGGGAAGATCCTGCCAGCTCGTGCCCAGCCCCACCGCGAGTCCGTTCGTCTGGGATTGCAGAATCCACCCCAGATGCGAGGTCGGCCAGGACAGGGTCAGGGTATTGCCGCTGACCGAGAAATTCAGATTGGTGGGCGTGGTTGCGTAGCCGGGGATGACGCTCAACGTGCCGTTCGTGGGCGTGAACTGCCAGACCAGCCCGGGAGCCAGCGGCGGGAGATTGGTGGCGGCAAAATTGCCCGCGTAACTGGCGGCGCTGAACAGCTTGAATGAATCCCCCGCAGTCAAGGAGCCGTTCAAGTTGGTCACCGTGAGTGTGCCGCCGTAGCTCAAAGCGCCCGCCACATTCACCTGATCGTTGGTGAGCGCCGCCCGGTTGAGTTCCACGACCGTCAGACTTCCGGGCTGCAGGGTCAGATGGCTCAACACGGTCAGCCGGCCCAGCCCCGGAAACCCGGGCGTCAGCACCCCGCCCGCTTCCACACTGACCGCGCCGCCCACGGTGCCGGCGCCGGCCAGGGCGCCTCCGTTCACCACGTTCACCGGCCCGCTGCCGAGCGCGCCGTTCACCACGAGGAAGCCATTGCTGACCGTGGTGCTGCCGGAATACGTGTTCGCACCGGAAAGGATCAGCGTGCCCGGCCCCGACTTGACCAGCGCGAGATTGCCCGCGATCACGGCGCCATTGGTGGAGGGCGACGACAACGGCGTGTTGACGGTGAAGGTGGCCGGCGTGGGGGAACTGTTCGTGATGAGGTTGGCCAACGTGCCGCCGGTCTGGCCCACTTGCAGGCCCGCCACTTCCTGACTGCACCCGTTCAAATCCAACGTGCCTGAGACGGTGCCCCCGCCCAGAACCAGCCGCGTGCCGGTGGGCAGCCGGTGGTTGCCCCCTGCCAGCCGGACCGGCCCGCCGAACAACGTCGTGTTGCCGAGATAACTGTTCGCCCCGGACAAAATCACCTGGGCTGTGGCATCGGCCGGGCGGACAATCAGACTATTGGTTTCGCCGTTGTCACCGATGGCCCCGGATACCACGAGCGTCGCGCCGGACTCGGCCCCGATGCGGGTGTTGTTCGCGGCCAGCGTCACCGGCCCCGTCCAGGTGTTGCTGCCGCTCCTGCTGTTGAGCGCGCCGTTGAAGAAACTGCCCCCCCCCGTGCCGCTGATCGTGAGCGGCTCACCCGCCACCGTGATGCCGCCCTGAAGTTCGAGGCGGGCGGCGTCCGCCACCGTGGTGCCATTCGCGGTGCCGCCCAGCGCGCCACTTGACTGCAAATTTAAGACGCCCCTTTCCACGAGGGCGGCTCCCGAGAAGGTGTTGGCAACCGTCAGGGACCAGGTGCCCGTCCCGGTTTTCACCAGCCCGCCGACGCCAGGAAAAATGTAATTCAAATCGCCGTTGCCCACGCCCGTGAGTTCCAACGAGCCGCCGGCACTGCTCGTCAGCGCCGTGCTGTAATCATAGCGGTAACCAATCGCAAATGTCTGGCCCGCCGTGGCGGAATCGAGCGTGGCCCCGCCGGCTCCGATGGTGAACAGCCGCCCTGCGCCATCAGCGGTCTTCGGGTTGCTGGCACCGGTGTGTTGCAGCGTCCCGCCGTCCAGCACCAGCCCCGTCGCCTGCGCGGCCAGATAGCCAAACGCGCCGCGGTCATAGCCCAGACTGCCCGCCACACTCAAGGTCCCGCCGTTGTTGACCGTGAGCTTCGTGCCCGCCGTCTTCTGAAAGACCCCGCCGCCCGAGCCAATGGCGACTTTGCCGTCACTGATGGTGATGTTCCCGCTGAAGGTGTTGCTGGTGTTCAACGTGAGGGTGTTGGTGCCGGTTTTGACCAGTCCGGTTGCGCCGGTGATTCTTCCCGGCGGGTTGAACGTGTAGGCGGTCGTGTCGTTGGCGACGGTGATTGACGCGGGCCGCAGCGCGTGGGCCAGCGTCACGTTGGCGGTGACCGCCGAATCATCGAAGGTCACCGAGTCCGCATTGCTGGCGTATTCCTGATACGCGACGGCACCGGTGATGGATTCCCAGTTGAGCGGGCCGTTGGTGCTCCAGGCGCCGGACACCGCGCCGGACCAGGTCAGCACCTGCGGCCACGCCGTCACGTTGAGCACCAGAGCGGAGCCGGTGTCGGTGAGGGTCGCTGCCGTGCCCGCCGGGAGGCTGCCCAGATGGAAACTCCCGCCGCCGGCCTTGGTGGCGTAGGTCATCAGGGTGATGTTTGTGAGCGGGAGGTTGAGGCCGGAGATGTTCACGGCGTTGCTGCCGACGAGGTGCAACGCGGGCACCACGAGTCCCGGCCCGAAGAGGTTGCTGACCGTGCCGAAGCTGAAGTTGAGGTTGGCGTTGGTGAGGTTCAACGACGCGCAGCGCGCCGGCCCCGGTCCCATCAGCACCGTGACGGCACCGCCGCCAGTCGCGAGAAAACTGAACTGGTTGCTGACCCCGGAGTTGAGGGCCACCGCGCCGGCGGTGGCCAGGATGGACTTGTTGATGACATTGGAGACGCCGATGACGAGCGTCCCCTTCCCCGCCTTGGTCAGCACTCCGCTGCCGGACAGGTTGGAATTAACGGCAAGTTTGCGACCCGTTCCGATAGTCCAGGTCTGCGCCGCGCTCATGACAACGGGGCAGTTGAATTCCGCATCCTTGGACAATGAAATCATGTCCACGCCGCCCGCGCCAATGGTGAGCGTATTTGTGCCGTTGACCGAAAAGGGACTGGTGGTTTCCAGCACGGTGAGGTTGTTGATGGTGAGATTGGCGCCCGGCTGGCTGGCCAGGTTGCCCGTGCTGAGATAGCCGAACGTCAGGCTGCTCGCGGCGGTCAGGGGCATGTTCGACACCCAGTTCGCCGCGTTCGTCCAGTAGGCCGAACCGGTGCCTTTCCAAAACAGCGTGTTCGTCGGCGCATAGTAACGCACGTAGTCCACCGTCATCTTCGTGGTGCTGGTGCCGAGATTGCCATAGCCGCCCGCCGGGATGCTGCCCGCCCAAGAACCGTCGTCCACCTCGCTGCTCAAGATCATCCACTCGGTGCTGCGCGACACCGGCGAACTGCCGCCCGTCCATTTGCTTACGCCATCAATCGTGAAATCGTAGGCCGAAGCCGTCCATTTGAAGCCGTAAGTGTGGAATCCGGTGTTCAGCCCGGCACCAACATTGCCGCTGCCCTGGCTGGCATGGCTCGCGCCGTAACCGTTCCAATGGATGTTCGCCTGCACCTTGCCGGAAATGTCGGTGCCGGCGCTGTCCACCGCCCGGTGCTCGGCAATGTCAATCTCACAGCCGCTGGTCACCGGGTCGCTGAGGTCGGCCCCCATCGTCGGCGACTGCATCCAAAACGCGGACCACATGCCGGGCGCGTCGTTCCAGTCAATGCTCGCCTCCCAGTAGCCGAACTTCGTGCGGAACTTGTTATCCGTCGCGATCATTCCCGTGTAATGCGTGCCGTTGGTCGTGTAAGTCGTGATGACCAGGCTGCCGCCGCTCACGGAGACGGCACTAGCGGTGTTAATGGCGTCGCGTCGCGGGCCGGCCAGCCAGTAGTTCCATTTCGTCGTGTCGAGCGACGAGCCGTTGAACTCATCCGCCCAGACGAGGTAATAGCCAGCCGGCGGCGCGGCGTGCGCAGCAACAACACCAACCATCAATCCGAATAACGGAAAGAGTTTGGTCATGGCCCGAGCAGCACGCGATAGAAGCGCGTTGGAAAATTTGTCGCCGCCGCGTCCGTCCAAGTGAACGGCAACACAGGCGAGTTGGTGGTGAACACACTCGTCCACGCGGTAAGGTTTGTCGAAGCCTGCACCGTGTAGTCCGGGCCGAAATCGCCGGACACCGAGAAACGGAACCCGCCGTTCGTGAACAGCATGTCGCCCACGGTCGGACGCGCCGGCGGGATCACCGTGACGGTGAAACTCTGCGTGGCGGCGAGATTGCCCGCGCCGTTGTCCGTCACGCGAACCACGAACGGATGATTCGTTCCCGCCTGCGCGAGGAGCGGCCGCCATGAAATCAATCCGCTGTTCGTGCCGATCGTCGCCCCGCCCGGGGATGACACCAGACCGAACGTGAGGGTTTGTGCGGGCAGATCCGTATCCGTTGCCGAGTTCGTCACGAGCAGCGTCGCACCCGCGATGACGGTGCGATTCGAGATGGCCGCCAGCAGGGGCGGATTGTTCGTGGTCACGGCGGCAATACTCGCAAACGTGGCGTTCGATGCGACGACTTGATATGTCGCCCACACCCAGTTCGACGAGCGCGACACATTCGAGATGCGCATCTCGTCGAGCAGGCCGACGAGCCGTCGTCCCGCGCCGAGTTCCTCGCCGAATAGCAGCGGCGCATTCTGGGTGCTGGCCAGACCGGGCGAAGCATCCGTCGCGACCTGTGCGCCATCAAGATAGAGCCGCGCCGTGGTGCCGTCATGCACGGCGGCAAAGTGATGCCACTGGCCGTCGCAGACATCCGTGGTGTTCGTGCAATCAATGCCCGGACTGCTCTTCCACCAGAGTCTCCCGTCGGCGCGCGTGGCGATCCACCAGTTGCGGTCGTTGAAATTCGCGCTCGTCTCCTTCGCGGTCAACGTGCGGAAGTCGGCCTTGTCGCCGGGCGCGATCCTGAACCAGCCCGACACTTCAAAGTTGCTCGCCAGGTTGAAGTCGGCGCTCCACGGAACTTGAATCGTGTCGTTCGCGGTGTTGTTGAACGTCGCGCCCACGCCCGTCCGGCCCAGCACGCTCGGAGTGCCGTCCACGGTGGAATCATTTCCACGCGCGGAATCTTTCGCGGTCAATCCGCCCAGATGCCAGACGCCGACGTAGCCGTTCGTCCAGACCGCGCCGTTGGTGCTGGTTGCGGGCGGCGTGCGCTCCGGACCGCCCCACTGCGCAAGCACGGAGCAGTTGTTGGTGAAGCGCGGCACTTGCACCCAGACATAGGACTGGCCGTAGGGATTCCATCGCTCAATCTCGAAATTCAAATCCGTCGCGCCGTCGCCGCTCTTGAAGCGCAGATCGCCCGCCGTCGGCGAAGAGAAGTTCGCGTAGCTGAAGCCCGGCACGTTCGTGCCCAGCACCACGAGCACGGGAAAATTCGTCAGCACTTCGCTGCGCGTGTAGTTCGTGAACGTGATGCGCGTTTGAAATCGCTTCGCCAGGATGTTCGCGTCCGCCGAACCGAACAACAGCACCGACATTGAGTAAGGCGCGAACGCGAGCGAGAAGTTCGTCGGATTCGTCCCCAGAAGATTCGTCACCGCCAGGTCCGCCGAGCCGATGCCCGTGCGCGCGGCCTCGTCCTGCGGGATGCCGTAGCTCCACATCGTGACGTTGGTGTCGGCGGTGAAGCCGATGAAGTTGAAATTGCCGGTGAGGGTAAGCGACGGACTTTTGTTGATGACCAGCAACGTGAGCGCGCCGTTGGCGCGGCGCACCGCGTAGGTCGCCAGCAGCGGTGAATCATTCGTGACCGCCACCACCAAATCGCCGCCACGGGCGAAGTGCTGGAGCAGCTTCGTGGCGTAATAGGTCGGGTAACGATTCGTCAGCGCGGTGCTGTCCGTGCGGGGCACCGTGCCGTAGTCCTGAAAGTTGCGCCAGCCGTAGATGTTCGTGTTCGGCGCGACCGCACTGCCGCCGTTGCGGAACGCCCACCAGAGCCGCGTGTTGAATTCGCTTTGCAAACATTGCCCTGCGTTGTCGGCGAGAAACAATCCACCCACAAGACTCGTTGAACTTTGATCGCTGCCTGAACCACCGACCTCGGTAATGGCGAGTTCGGTGTTCGTTGAGGCCGCGCCGATGTAGTCGTTCAGCAACTGCCGCATATCCGCCGCGTCTTTGGCGAGCCGCTTGGACCATTGCAGCAACGCCGCGTCGCCCGATCCGGCGTAGTTGTGATAGATGACAAAATCCGGCGTCACCCCGAGTGACCGCAGCGTGGACAACATCACCGGCATCCAGGCGTAATTCGTCGTGCCGGTCCGGAGGTTCACACCGAAGTGATGCGTGTAGCCGTTGACCGTGCCGGTCTCGCTGGTTTCGCCGACCGCCCCAATCTTGATGGTCGGGTCAACCGCTTTCATCTGCGTGTAGTATTGGGCGAAACGCTGCGCGTAGGTCCACGGATCGTGCGGCAGATAAACATCCGGCCAACTCGACGCGAGATCAATCGCGGGCGAAACCTTCGCAAGTTCGGCCGGGTAGGCGTCTTCGAGCACCATGCGATTGTTCACGTCCTGCCCCGCCGGCGGGATGGGGAGCGCGACATTGTTGGAAGTCACCGGGCGCAACGTCACACCGGCGAACCGCGTCGGATCATATACCTTCACTGGCGATGGCGTGCCGTTGACCAGTTGATTAAGTTCGCTGACCAGCGCGGAAGTCAGCGCCGCCGCATTCGGGCCGGGGTTCGCCATGTAATTCGTCAGCGTCGTCAGCGTGCTTGTTGAAAACGTGCCGCGCACGTAGGTCGAGATGTTGTTCGTGGGCGTGTAAAGCTTGGAGGCGAGCGACGGCAGATTTAGAATGTCCCCGGGAACAAACGGCGCGATGACTTCATCTGCCTCCCATGTGCCGGGGATTTCGTTGCCGATCTCCCAATACTTCGCGCCAGCAGCGTTGGTGATGTTGACGTAGCGCACCCAGTCCGCAGCCTCCTCCGGTGTGCCCGTGCCGTAATTGGCGATCATGTAATGTTGCGCGCCGGTGTGCCGCGCGATGTAGAGAAAGTTCGTCGTGCGCGGCTCGTAGCTCGGACGCAGGTGTTCCGTCGCCTGATGAAACGTGTCCCCGTAACTGCCCCCGGGCCAGCGCAACGCCTGGTTGTCTGCCTCAAACAGCAACGGCACGCTCGCCGGGCCATGCAGTTGGGCGTCGTAGATGGCCGTGTTCGCGGCGAAGATGCGGTTGTCCACCGTGCGCACGGTCTGCGTGGCAATGATGCTTGCGGTGACATTTGTCAGCGGCGGCAGGCTGCGGAGTTGCAGCGCATTGAACTGACCGGACTGCTGGCTCTGCAGATGGATCACCTGCGTCGTCGCGTCCGCCGTGAACGTGCCAACGGCGAACTGTCCCCTGCCGCCCACTGCCTCGGTGTGGTTGTAATCGAGCGTCACCGTGTTCCCGCCGGGCGTGGAAACCGTGTTGGAACTGTTCGCGCCGTTGCTGCGGCTGTCGTTGATCCACAACTGGACCCAGTAGCGATTCCCAATGGCAAGATTCTTGAGCGTGACGGAATTCAGATTCGTGCCGCCATATACGCAGCCGCCGAGCAGCGTCTGATAATTTGCAGAAAGCCCCGAGCCAGCGCCCATGCCGGAATAGGCCGTGCCGCCGTTCGCGAAACTCGCCGTGGTGTTCGCCCCGAAATTCTTGCTGCCCGCAGAGCCGGTGAACGTTACGCCATTGAGCGTCACCGTGCCCGCGCCCGCCGAGAAATAGCCTCCATATTCGAAGTTGCCGTTCGTGATGATGTTTGCATCGGCCGTGATGTTCGTGGCGCCACTCCACGCAATGCTGGCCGCTCGAACCGCCCCGGCAGGCCCAAACAACCCTCCGAGACAAAACGCCAGCATCACCAGACGGCAACCCGCGCCCAATAGATGTTTCTTAAATGACAGCATACGCAATACTAACCCCCAACCCACACCGACCGCACCTATCCGAGCAGGTAGGTGGCACGCATCACCATGATCCGGCCCGGCCTCCGGATCCCGCCAACAGTCAGCATGATGACCGGTCATCGGCATCCTTTCACGGCTCCAGCCACACGCGATAAAAGCGCGCCGGGAAATTGGTGCCAGCGGCGTCCGACCAGGTGAACGGCAAGCCCGCCGGGTTGGTGGAGAACAAATTCGTCCAGGTCATGAGATTCGTCGAGGCTTGAATGGTGTAACGGAATCCCGCCGCGCCGTTGACCTGAAACTGAAACCGCCCCCCGATGTATTCGGGGTCGCTGCACTGCGGCGGAACGGGCGCAATCAACTCCGCCGGGCCATAAACTGTAAACGCGGCGTGATCCGCCACGCTCTGGTGCGTGGCCCACAGCCAGTTCGAGGAGCGCGCGACGGACGAGATGCGCACCTCATCCAGGCGGCCGTTGAGGTATCGCCCGTTGTATTCGCGGGCGAGATTCACGCCGGTCAAATTATTGTTCGCCACCCCGGCCGCGCTGCCGATGAGCGCGCCGTTGACATAGAGTTTGAGGTCACTGCTTGCGCTGCCGGCAATGGTATAGGCGGCGTGGAACCAATTGCCCGCGGACACGAGATTGGAGGCGGAGTTGATCGAGCCGCCGCCATTCACGCCCACCTTTACCTGAAAATTGTTGTTCACCTTGAAGTGGGTGTAGCCCGCGCTCCAGGCATCGGACGATACGAGGCCGATGTTTGGACCGCCCGGCGTGCCATTCAAGTTGGCCCAGCACTCGACCGTGACGGCGGGGTTCGCCGCACCCATGTCCGGCAGGCTGACGTAATTTCCCGCGCCGTTGAAATTGTCGCAGCCGCCCGCGATGCCCGTCGCCGTCCCCTGCTGCGTCACGCTCACCAGCCGCGAAGTGGGATAATTCCGCGCCGCGTCGTAATGCGGCCCGCTGGTTTCCTGCAAATGCCACACGCTGAGAAAGCCTTCACTCCACGTCGCGCCATTCGTCGCCCCGGGGAAAACCCCGGCGTTCAGCGCATCCCCCCAGCGCGCGAGAATGGACACCCGATTGCTGAACTGCGGCACCTGCACCCACACGAACGAATTGCCCGCCGGATTCCACTGCTCGACTTCGTAATTCAACAGTGTCTGGCCGTCGGCGCTCGCGAAGCGCAGATCCGCGCCCGTCGGCGAGAGGAAAGTGCCGTAGTTAAACCCGGGAATGTTCGTGCCCAGAACCACCAGCACGGGGAAGTTGGTCAGCACTTCCGCGCGGTCGTAGTTCGTGAACGTGATCGCCGCCTGATAACGGATGGTGTTGGGATTGGCCGCCACCGGGACCGCCATTTCCGAAACCACCTGCGCAAACGCATTGCTGGCCGCGAGCCGCAGGACGTATTCGCCGGGCGTGCTGAACGTGACCGTCGTCGCCAACTGTGCCGGATCGTCAAACACCGCCGCGCCGGGGCCACGCGCGAGGCTCCAGAAGCTGCCGCCGGCGTTCGTCACCGCGCCGGACAGCCATGTCGGAATCCCATTCGTCGCCAGCGGAACCGGCCCGCAGACGGCACCCGGCGCCAGATTTCCATTGAACGAAAACGTCAACAGCGGACGGTTGGTGAGGATGGCAAAATCGTCCGAACAGATGCGGCTGAAAACATTGTTCACCCCGGCTTCGGTCGCCGGTGAATAGAGCATCAAATTCCACGGCTGCCCCGCGCTGGATGCGGCTTGAGCGGCGGCCGCCAGTTCGGGCGTGGACGGAAACGAAATCGGATAGCCGACGTTCGTGGCAGAATAACCTGAGACAGTGGCCAGAATGTTCGTCACGAAATCGCCGCCAACATTCGTCCAGACATCCGTTGTGTTCGTGCCGCCGGTGCGCGTGAGCCACATCGCCCCGGTTCCTGTGCCGCTGGTGGAAGTGCTGCCATCGCCCGTGCCTTCGACGGGCGTGCCGAGCAACGGATGCAGTTGCAGCGCTCCCAGTGTCCCGCCCGTGCCCGCCTGCGTATGCGTCCACAAGACCAGTTGCGCGCCCGTGATGAGCACATTGGTCGGCAGGGCGGACAAATCGTAAGACAACAGCGTGCGGAAATTTCCCGTGTTCCGCCCGACCAAAATTTGATCACGCACGCCAGAATTGCAATTCGCCCAATCCTGGCGGATGAACGTGGCGACATGTGCATAGCCGCTCACACCCTGCCGCAATTGCACTGGCGCCGCCACGCCGCTCGCACCAGGCGCAAGCACATTCACCATAGCCCGTGCCGATGCGCTGTTGTTCGTCACGGTTGCAACGCACTGCAAAACATAGATTCCCGGCGCGGAAAATTTTGCCGTCGTATCCGCGCTGGCCGCGTTGCCGAACGTCACCGCGCCCGGACCGGAAATTTTTGACCAGGCCACTGTCGGCGCAGGATCATCGCTCACGACCTCCGCCAGGGCGCGCAACGTGACATTCGTGCCTGCCAGGGTCGCGCCGCCCGTGCCCGGAGAATGAATCTTCACCGACACGGCGGGCACGGTGCCCGTGTCAGCGGCGAAAAAACGCGCGTAGTCAAACTGGGCCACCGCCGGCAGTTGCGTGTCGTCCACGTTGGTCGTGCCACCGAGATACGACGCGATGCTCGTCAGCCAGATGTTCAAGTCGCCCTGCGGCAGCGCGGTTGCGTCCACGGTCTGCACCAGCGCGCCGTCGAAAAAGTATTTGATCGCCGTCGGCGTGTATTCGCAGCCGTAGATGTGGAAATCCTCCGTCAGCGACGGCCCATTCGTCGGCACGTTGATGGTCTTCGTGCCGTAGGTGACGTGCGGCGTGGGATTCCACCGATGCGTGTTGACGCCGTATTTCCACGGACTGATGGAATCGTTCTCAATACAATCGAGTTCCAGTGCCGTCGCGCCCGCGCCCGTGCCGCCGGAACCGTCGTGCTTCATCATCCAGAACGACGTATGCCAGCCGCGCCCGGGCGGCGTGCGCATCCGCGCCTCGTAATAGCCGAAGCGAAACGCCGGTTTGCTGATCGCGCCCGCGCCGGTGTAGCTCATGCCGTTCGCGGTTTCCTTTTTCAGATTCAAATTCAGGACACCGTTCGACACCGTCAGATTCGCCGGAAGCTGCGTGCTCCAGTGTTTGCTGTCGGTGCGGTAATTCCACTTGTTCGTGTCGAACACCGGCGCATCGAACTCATCCGCCCACGCCAGGCGATACCCGCTCACCGGCGTGCCCGCGAACGGCTGGACGTAATTGGTGCTGACCTGCACATCGAAATAGCGCGACTGCGGCGTGACCGTGTAGGAAACCAAAACACCGTTGCTCACCACGCCCTCAACTGTCGTCTGCTTGGGCGCGTGTAGCTTGAACTTCACATCCCAATCCTTCGGCCAGGCCGGCAACAGGAAGATTTTGTCGCCCTCGGTTTGCAGCAGCATCGCCTGCACGGCTTTCATGAGCACGCCGCCGTGGCACTGGTCGGGCGTCCAGTCAAAGTTCGGCCCCCAGAAGGCGGGGAACCGGCAGGCGGCATCCTTGTTTCGGGCCCGGGAAATCACGTTCGTCTTCGCGCGGTCAGCCAGACCGAGATACGCGAGGAAGATGTCGTCCTGCCGCCATCCGTTCGCGCCCTTGTCGCCGCTGCTGGCCGCGTCGTAGGCCGCCACGCCCCACGCGGCGTTGGTTTTCTCGAATGAGCAAAGCCGGAACGGATACACGGCGTATTGTTCCGGCAGCTCGATGTTGTTCTTGCTCGCATAGCTTTGCGCCGGCGCAAGCATCGTTGTGCCGTTCACAACCCGCGTCGGCAGCGCGGGAATTTTCGCCTGCAAGCTGGTCAAAAAACTTCGGTCCGTTGCGGACACCAGATTCGTCGGCAACACCAGCAGCCGCGCCACGACCGCTTGCAAGCCCGCCACCTCCGGCATCGGGTTCGTGCAAGTCCACCACGTCTCCAACGCCTGCGACGGGTTCATCACCATCTTGCCGCCGACGATGTTCGTGTAGTAGCGGTCGAACCAGCGCACAACCGGCAGCGCGGTTTTCAAAAGCCGGTTCGTCAGGAACTGTGCGTCACCGGTGTGGTCGTAGTAGTCCTGCATCATGAACGTCAGTTCCAGCGCACCGACCCATTCGCGTTTGTGCCAGTTGCCGTCCTGCAGCTTGCCATCGCCCGGTGACCGCGCCGACGCCGGCGTGGTCCAGCCGTAACTCGTCGGGAACACCGCGCCCCAGGGATAGGTGACCTCGGTGAAATAGGCTGCGTTGGTGAAACCGAAGTAGCGCTCCGTGCGATAAAGCGACACCGGCAGAATGTCATCCACATACATGTCGTATAGCGACGGCAGCAGATCGAAATCACCCGACGTGCAGAGCGACGCGTAGGGCAGCCGCGTGTTCTGCCACCAGTAACCCGGCCCCCAGCGGCGATAATCCGCGTCGCCCGGCTTGCCAGACCACGGCATTGCAAACGTCGAGCCGTTGAACTTGATCGGATACGCTCCCCGCCCGCCACATGCCGTGATGAACCGCTGCCAGGCGTAGCCGCGTGAAACATCCGTCGCCGCCGCCGTGTCCGTGGCCTTGGTGTTGGAGGCAATCTCGATATAACTGCGGTTCCAGAAGTCAGCCCACCATGCGACATGCGCGTCATAGCGGTTCACGAATGGAGTTGCCTCGGTGTTAGTGACCACGGTGCGAATCGCCGTGAGCCATTCATTGGATGTCGCGGGAAATTTCGTCAGCGCGTAAATGTCGAAGCGATGGCTCGTCGCGTTGGAACTCACAATCGTCTGGTCGCCGGCGCGAACAAAACCCGGCCCGCGCAGCAGGCAACCGAACGTGCGGCCGAGGATGGGATCCACATAGCTCGGCGCGCCCAGCAAATCTTGGAAGCCCATCGTCTCGTTCGGCCCGACCGATTTGCTGTTGCGATGAAACCAGCCGACGCCGTCACTGATGCCACCCAGCACCGTGTCCGGCTCGACGATGGTGGGCGGGTTGCTCGGATTGCCATAGTTCACGTCGCTCGCCTCGATGGACGTGAGTGCGGCGGCATTCGTGCGCCACAATTCAAACGACGCCGTAGCCGTCACGTTCGACGGCGCATTGATCTGAACGTGGACAACGGGGTTGTTCGCGTCGGCCCAGACCTTGAGTGAAGTCGCGCCGGAATTTGTCGGCGTGACGGTGACGGTCATTTCGCCGCGCAAGGGATTCAATGTCTGGCTGAATGCCGCCCCTGCGGGCAGCAGCGGCGGATTCAGTTTCAACCGCACCCTGCCCAGCTTTGCAAGCCGCGAGTTGTCCTCCCACGAATCCGTTTTGCCGACGTAGAACAGCAGGTCGCCATTGGTCTCGCACCACGCGTTAAGCGAAAGGTCGCCGTTGCCCAGCGGCATCGAACCGAGCGCGTTCGTGCTGGGCGAAGTCCACGTCAACGCCGGCGGAGTCGTGGCGGGCAACGGCGCCAGCGGAATCTGGACGTTGTAGGCGATGCGACCGCCGGGGTCGTAACCATCGGTCGCGCCGAACAAAACTTTTGGCTCGTTGTTCTCCAGCAAGACCCAAGGGCGCTCGACGCGCGAGAGGCTGTTCGAGCCGTTGGCCCATTTGAAGGACTTGCCAAGCACGGCGGGGTTCGCAGCGTTGGTCCAATTCAATCCGTCCGCCGACTTGAACAGTGCCAGTCCGCCGGACGCGCCGCTGAAAGTGCCCACCACATCGCGCACGACGGCGTAGTAAAGATGGCCGTAGCTTGGGCTGAACCAGATAAACGGATCTTCCGCCACCATCCAGTCGCCACCCGCCGCCTTGAAAATCTGCCCGGCCACGCTGGCCTGCTTGACGTAGGCATTTGTCGGCGAATCCGCGATGCACGCGCCGAAGCGCACGGCGTTGCCACTCGCTGCCGTCACGGCTTTGTAGATCATCAGGATTTTCCCATCGGGCCGCACCGTCACAGCGGGATTACTCAGACGCAGCGAATCGAAGTCCGCCGCATTCGTGCTGACATCCACAATGGGCTGATCCAGCCGCGTCCACGGCCCGGCAGGATGGTCCGCCACCGCCACGCCGATGCGGTCGTGGTTGAGGTGGTTGTTGTAAGTGCCGTCGCCGTAATTGCCGATATAGTAGAGATACCATTTGCCGTCCTTGCGGATGCAATACGGATTATGCGTCATGTCCGCGTCCCAGAATTTTTGTCCGGTGGCCGCATTCGTGCCGCGCTTGGGCAACGCGACGTTGACATGCGTGAACGGCCCGCGCGGCGAATCGCCGATGGCATAGGCGACCTCGGAAACAATCGCCCAGCCAGGTGCGAACTTGTTGGGATTGCTGGTCGGCCAGCGCGAGTAAAACAGGTGGTAACGCCCGTCATCACCCTTCACCGCCGAGCCGCACCAGACGTAGTAATTGGAAATGGCGAACTTGGAATCCAGCGGCACAGGCTGAACCAGCGCGCCGAGATTGAGTTCGGCAGCAGCAATGCCGCTGATGCCCAACCCAAATGTCACGGCAAAGATACAGATCAAGCTGAGTCGTTTCATGGTGACAGTAAGATTCGATAGAAGCGCAGTGGATAGTTTATCGCTCCCACGAATGGCCACGCGAACGGCAGCGTCGGGGAGTTGGTGGCGCGCGCGAATTGATAGAGTTGCTTCAGCTCGCATGAGACGAGTTGATTTCATTCGGAAGTGATGTCGGAATTCAATCGCTATTCCCAAAGATCAGCGATTTCCTTGATTCGTTTGATATAGGCATCGGGGATTCGGCCGTCGCGGTTGGGGGCGACATTGAGCAGGTAGTTTGCCCGGCGCTCGTTGCACATGCGGAGAAACGCGACGACCTCTTCGGCCGGGCGGATCTGGGATTCCACCTTGGTGTTCCAGAACCAGTTGCCCCGGGAATCAATGGTGTCGCAGACCTCGGAGGGGATGGTGTTGTCCGGCTTGGGATAGCCTCTTTCATTCCTGTAGATGGGATATTCGAAACTGTGGATGTCGGTATTCCTGTCGTCGTGGGAATTGTTGGCGATGACCAGGCAGTTGGGCTGCAGGCGGTGGATATGCGCCTTGAGGTCATGCCACTCCGAGGGGCTGAGTTTCACTTTATACTGGTCGCACCAGAACACGCCGATGGCGCCGTATTTGGTGAACAATTCCGTGAATTGCTTTTTCATGAATCCATGGAAGTCCCCGGCGGCTTCGGGAGGCATTCCTTGCAGGGATGGTTTGCCTTCCGGGAGCGTGTTGCCTTTCCGGTTGTCGTAGATGCCCGGGGCGCAGTAATAGAAGCCGATTTTAATGCCCTGCTTGCGGAACGCATCAACGAATTCACGGACGATGTCGCCCTTGCCATTCTTGAAGTTCTTGAAGGCGGTGATGTCGTGGTCCGTATGAGCGCTGTCCCAAAGCGAATAGCCTTCGGTATGTTTCACGGTCAGGACGGCATACTTCATCCCACCTGCTTTTGCCGCAGCCGCCCATTGGTCGCAATCGAGATTGGCGGGTGCAAAGGTCAGGGGGTCTTCGTAGCCATTGCCCCATTCCCGCTCATTGAAGGTGGCGATATTAAAATGGATGAACATGCCGTATTTCCATGTGAGGAATTCCTCCCGGAGCTTGGCCACGGGACGTTCGGCAGCCTCCGCAGCCTTGCCGGGAATGACGGAGGTGAGCAGGACGGTGATGGCCAGGGTGAGCTTCATTGGAAGTGTGTTGGATGAGTGAATGTGGCGGACGATCACGGCCTTGTTGCGGCGAGGATCACGCAAGCGCCGAAGCGGACCGTGTCGCCACTCGCCGCCGTCACGGCCTTGTAGATCATCAGGATTTTTCCATCGGGGCAGAACGTCACGGCGGGATTACCCAAACGCAGCGAATCAAAGTCCGCCGCGTTCGTGCCGCGCTTGGGCAGCGCGACGTTGACGTGCGTGAACGGCCCGCGCGGCGAATCTCCGATGGCGTAGGCCACCTCGGAAACAATCGCCCAGCCCGGCGCGAACTTGTTCGGATTGCTCGTGGGCCAGCGCGAGTAAAACAGGTGGTAACGCCCGTCATCACCCTTCACCGCCGAGCCGCACCAGACATAGTAATTGGACAGGGCGAACTTGGAATCCAGCGGCACGGGCTGAATCAGCGCGCCGAGATTCAGTTCGGCGGCGCTGGCGTGACCCACGGCCGCCATAAGTGCGAAGACAACAAATACTCGTGATAGATTCATGACAAATTGTTCGATGGTTACCTGCCAAATTGCGGCGGAATCACCGCGTCCTTCCGCCGTGATTTGGGTGAGACTTTCATGGAAACGATTTTTCCATTCCTCACGCTGGCCTCGACGGACGTTTGCTGCGGGGCATGCAGTTTGAAGTCCACATCCCAATCCTTGGGCCAGGCCGGAAGGAGGAGGATTTTGTCGCCGGGTGTCTGCAGCAGCATTTCCTGCAGGCCGATCATCCCGGTGCCGCCCCAGTTGTGGTCCGGTGTCCAGTCGTGACCCGGCCCCCAGAAGGTAGGGAATCGGCGCGGGCTGTTCTCCAGCTTCTTCTGGTTGTAATCGGCCGCCTCCCTCGTCATGCCCATCCGGGCGTAGAAGATCCCGTCCTGATGCCAGCTGATGACCATGTTCTTCGGAAATTTTCCGTGCTTCCAAGTGGTGCGGAACAACTCCATGTCGTCCCGGCCTAGGGCGAAGCGGTTGAAGGGAAAGAGCGGATAGAACTGCGGGCATTCGTAATTCTGGTAGCGTGCGTAACTTTCCGCCGGGAGCAGGATGCGCTCGCCGTTCACCTCGCCGTAGGTGTAGGGCGGCACGCGCTGGAGGAATTCCCGGTAATACTGTTTCTCCGACGGCGGCACCAGGCTGTCGTCCAAGGCGAGCAACGATTCCAGACACGCCTGCAAGCCGGCGATCAGATCGGCCGGATTGCGCGCCCCGCGATAGGATTCGCAGGACGTGGACGGGAAAATCACCAGCTTGCCGTTGTCATCCAGCGGTTTTCCGGAACGCATTTTCTGACGGAGTTGGTAATGCTCGTCGAAGAACCGCACCGAGGCGCGGATCAGCGGCAGATACGGCCGGAGATCGCCGCCAAAGAACCGGTGATGCTCCAGCGCCAGATAGGAATATTCCAACTGCGATTCGTAGTGGTAGGAGACGAAGGCGTTGGCCTGCTCGCCTTTCTCGACGATCCCATTCGGACCGTGCGTGCCATCCGCGCGGGGATCGCCAAAGGGGATTTCCTTGCCGCGCTGGCGGGTTTTCGCCTCCGGTTCGGGCCAGCCCCAGCCGGCGGAAATCGGCAGACCAAAGTTTTCCAACTGCTCGGCAAACAGCGCGCCGTCGTGCCCGTAATACGCCTTCACCCGCGCCTCGGCACTGGGCAGCGCACGACGGTAGTATTCCAACTGCGGCCGCACACAGTCCGCGTCGCCGGACTTCAGCATCGGCCAGTGAACGAGCCGCTGGTTTTGCGCGGTGAAACTGCCGCCGCCCCAAGCCCGCCAGTCGGGATCATTCGCACTCGATTTTTGCACGAGCGACGGATCGAACGTGAAGTTGCCGCCGTTGAACTTCGTCGGGTAATCGCCAAGGGCATTACAGCCCAGCTGATAGCGGAACAACTGGTAGTTGCGGCCGATCTGCCACGGCTTGCTGCCCGGGTGGCCCGGGTCGATGACGATGTGACTGCGGCGCCAAAACGACTCCCACCATTCAAGGGATTTCTGGCGCGCTTCCTGCGAAGACGTTGGATCGTCGGTTGCCGCCGTCAGCCCCTCCTGCCATTGCGCGAGGGTCTCGGTCTGCGCGATATGGCTGACGAGTTCCAGCCGGTGGCTTTTCGCGGGGAGCTTTGATTTCAGGTTCCAAGCCTTGAACGGAGTGATCGCGTAGGTGCCTTCCGCCGTGCCGTCGGCGACAAACCCTTGGCCGCGCAGAATGCCGCCGAAGGTCCGGCCTTTCTGGGTGTTGACGAGCCGATCCTTCACCGGTTCCAAGCCTTGCTGGCGCACCGTGTAGTCGAAGAGCAGTTTATCGTCGCGGTTGCGGTGGTAGAAAAACACGGAGTCACCGAGATGCTTCACTTCGTCATGGAAGCGCGTGACCTTGCCGGGATAGCCGTCCCAGCCGAGGCAGGCAAACCGCGGCCGCGCCGGGCTGTTCGGCAGGTCGAGGTCGTTCTGCCGCCAGCTCTCGTAGCTGGCGGTCACGCGAACCGGCTGGCTGGCGTTGACATCCACATGGACAACCGGGTGGAAGACATCGGCCCAAACTTCGATCTTCACGTCGAGGTCGCCCTGCTTGCCGGAAATTTCGACTGAGCCTTGCCGGAGCTTTAGCTCCTGCCGGAACGTGGCGTTGGTGGCGAACGGATTCGGCTCCAGACGCACCCGGAGGCGGCCGAGTTTGAGGTATTGGTTGTTCTCGTCAAAGCAGCCGCTGCGCTGGACGTAGCAAAGCAGGTCGCTGTTTTCGACCCAGACATTCAACCCGGTGTCGCCGCCGCCGCAGGGCATGGATTCGGAGGAGTCCTTGCTCGGGGACGTCCACGCAACATTGTAAGGTGCCAGCCAGTCCAGATCGTCGGCATGAAGGGAAACGGCGGCCAACGCGAAACACGCGAGGCATGCGACCCGATGGACAAAATGGATGGGATTGATCAAGGGTAAACGATTCATGGGTTACCGCCGAAGACCTCCACTTGCTTGAGGGCAAGCGGGGATGTGCGCGGCGAATTGAGCTGGAGCTTGAGATACCGGGCGGGCACGCCGGGGATGTGGGCGCCGGCGGTGTATTGGGTGACGGGCACTTCCCATACGGCTGAATCGGAGTCCGCTTTCCAGACGGAGGTCCACTTGACCTTGTCTTGGGAGACCAGCAGTTCCAGACCATTGGCCTTGGTGGTGCCGGGGGGATTGGTAATGCGGACGCCTTTGACATTTTTCCGCGCGCCCAGATCAATGATGACCCAGGGGGTGGTTTCGGGCTTGGTTTGAAAGGCGTAGAGCGAGTTTGAGCCGGTGAAGAGCGTGCGGTTGGAGGCTTCGATGGGGTTGCCAGTTTGCGATGAGCTGATTTCGAACGTGGCGTCGCGCGTGATCGGTTCGCCGTAACTCGGGCCGTCGAAGATCGAGGCGGCGCCCTGGCCGTCGTAGATTTTGGATACGGGGCGGTCAAGCTTGAGCGCGATGACGGTATCCAAGGGATTGCGGCTCTTTTCCGGCAAGATGAGAGAGATGCCTTTGGAGGTCTGCTCGAACTTCACCTCGCCGCCGGTGAGGGCGCGGGCGGAGAGGATTTTTTCGTCGATGGGCCGTAGGCGCAGGGTTTCTCCCGGCCACTTCAGGACATGGACATACACGGTGTCGCCACGGTAGGTGGTGCCGCCCCAGGAGGCGTTGCGCAGGGGACCGCCGCGGGTCTGGTAAACGCTTTCGCCGTATTTGCCCATCCAGTCGCCGACGACATTGAGGACCTCGATCTCCTTTGGCGCGACTTCGCCGGTGGGCATCGGACCGACGTTCAACATCAGATTGCCGTCGCCGGTGACGCACTGGATGAGCAAATCGATGACCTGCTTGGGCGTCTTGAGCGGCGACGCCGGTTTGTATCCCCAACTGCCGGTCAGGGTAATGACCGACTCCCAGGGTCGGTTGGCCTGGAAACCGCCGACATGTTGTTCCGGCGTGTCGAAATCACCCGGGATGGACGCGCGGTTGTTGATCAGAATATTGGGCTGGCATTCGCGCGCCATGCGGTAGAGGCGCTCGGAATCCCAGTCTTCTTCCTTAAACATTCCGCCCCACCAGGCGGCGTCGAACCAGAGGATGTCGATCTTGCCGTATTTGGTTAGCAATTCGCGAACGGCGTTGATCTGGTATTCGATGTATTTTTTGTGGTCACGCCCGGGGTAGGCTCCGCGCGGGTCATAATCGGGATGATACCAATCCCTCTGGGAGAAATAGACGCCGATGGGCATCTTGGCGGCATGGGCGGCATCGACGAGTTCCTTGAGGTAGTCGCGCCCGAACGGCGCCTTGGTGATCTTGTAATCGGAAAACGCCGTGTCCCACATGTGAAAACCGTCGTGGTGCTTGGTGATCACAACGATGTATTTCATGCCGGTCTGCCGCGCCAGGTCCACCCACTTGGCGGCATCAAACTTCGCGATGGTGAATTCCTTGTAGAGTTTGTCGTAGATTGCGTCGGGAATGGGTCCCGTCGTGGAGGTGTCGGGTTTCAGACGCGTGCCGCGTCCCCAGCCCAGTTCGACCCCTTTCAAACTGGCGACACCGAAGTGGATGAACATGCCGAAGCGGGCCTCCTGCCACCACTGGATGGCGCCCGGCGGCGCGAATGAACTGGCGTCCCAACGCTCCGGGGAAAAGGACTGGAACTTGTGGGGCGGGTTGTGTTCCGGTTGCAGCGGACCGCGCACGGAACTCTGCGTGAATGCGCTCATGACTGAGCCTAGCAAGGCCACAGTGGCAACCGGGATTACGGGAAGAATTTTGAAAAATGAATTCATAATGGATTCAATTGCCGCGAGCAGGAGGAAAGTCGCATCGAGCCGACGGCGAAAGCGACCGCAAACCTGGAGATCTTCATCGGATGCATCGTTTGAATTACAACTCCAGACAGACCACGGAGGCAATCGGATCCGGCGCTGTTTGCGGCAGCGTCAGGATGATGCGTTCAGCGGTCTGGTCCACTTTGACTTGGGCCGAAGCGTCCGCGAGGAGTCTGGCGGCGATGATTTTCCCCTTCAACGCGGGCAGTTCCAGCTTGCCGTCCTTCGGCCAGTTGAGGACGTGGATGAAAACCTTGCCGGGCTTGGTCGTGCAGCGCCAGTTGGCCGGAGCGGGAACAAACTTCCGCTTGCCGTCCACCGTGCGATAGTCGCCGAATTCGGTGCCCCAGACCGTGCCGCCGCAGCCGTAAATCGCCTCGCCGTTGACCTGGAGCCAGTCGCCCATCGCCCGCAGGCGCGAGGCGTAGGGTTCAATAATAACGCCCTCGGCGGTCGGGCCGACGTTCAGGAGGTAATTGCCGTTCTTGGACACGGCGTCAATCAGGTGGAAGAGCAGTTCGCTGACCGGGCGGAAATCCTTGTCCCATTCTTTGTAGGCCCAGCTTCGGTTCATCGTGCCGCAGAGTTCCCAGGGGACGTTGTGATACTGGTGAAAGGCTTCGTTGTCGCCGCTGCCGTCAAAATCCGTCACAGGCAGCCCAATGGGTTTGCCGAGCTTGATCCGGCTGTTGATCAGGATGTCCGGCACGATGCTCCGCGCCATCTTCGCGATCTGCTCGGCGCGGGCCTGCGTGATTTCGCCGGCGGTGTCGAACCAGAGAATCGCGGGATGATATTTCTCGCACAGCTCGCGGATCTGCGGAATGGCCTTTTCATCGAGATACTTGTCCATGTTCCGCGGGTAGCCCGGCCACGACCAGTTGTTGCCGTAGCCATCCGGCTCGTTCCAATCCTGGGCGTGGGAATAATACAGGCCAAACTTGAGCCCGTGGCGGTCGCAGGCCTCCTTGAGTTCCTGCATCGGGTCGCGCTTGAACGGCGTGCCGTCCACGATGTTGTAAGGCGTCACCTTCGTCCCGAACATCGAGAAGCCGTCGTGGTGTTTGCTGGTAATGACGATGTATTTCATCCCGGCCGACTTGGCGAGCAACACCCATTCGTCGGCGTTGAACTTCACCGGATTGAACTCCTTGGCCAGCGCGCGGTATTCCTCGATCGGCAGCTTCTGTAATTTCACCGCCCACTCGCCGCCGATGACTTTCTGGCCCTTCCAATACCCGGCCATCTTTGAGTAAAGCCCCCAGTGCATGAACAGGCCGAACTTGGCGTCGCGCCACCAGGCGATGCGCGCTTTCTCGGCGGCGGTGGGTTTGTAAGTCCCAGACGACGGTCCGCCGAAGCTGTCGAGCGTGGTCATTTCACCGAACGACTCCGCGGCGGTGGACTTTCCCGCGGGCGCTTGGGCGGATGCCGCCAGAGCAACGAACAGGCAACTGATGGTCAGGATTGGTGTTAATTTCATGATTTCAATTCAGATCCGCTTTTGCAGGTTGTCCCTTCACGATGGTATTTCCAAAAACCGTGAACTCCGCGACGCCGGGCGTGATGCCCTTGGGCCAGCCGAGAATCACCAGCCGGGCGCGCAAGCCGACCGTCGGAGCGACTTCGCGGTAATCAATCAGAAAATCCTCCGTGCTGGCGCTGCGATCGAGAAGCGTCGTCCACTGGCCCTTCGCGGTTTCCAACTCCACCCGATAACGGAACGGACCCGGATTCACGCCGCGATTGGCGTCCAGCCCGACATCGCGCCAGATGACGCGCACAGCCTGAATCGTCGCCGGCGCGCTGAACTGACTCGTCAACACCGGCTGCGCGTCCTCGGCGGCGGGCTGCCACCAGGTGCGCAGTTCATTGTCCACGGCCAAGCGGCCAGGAAGATTCGGCGCGGAGGTTGAGCCGAAGGTCGGTTGACCGCCGTTGACCGGCAGCCAGCCGGTGTCGGCGGAGGTTTGGCCAGCGGGGATTTTCCCCGGCAGCCATTGGGGCAGCGACGTCGCGGGCGGCACAAAGAGATCGCCGTTTGCGTCCACGTCCACGCGATCCATCCCGAGCCGCCGCTCAAACCCATGCACCACCCCGGCGCGAACCGTGTAAAATGCCCACAGCCGATCCTCCGGCCCGGCAACGATGCAACCATGCGCCGTGCCGGTGACCAGTCCCTCGGTCGTGCGGAAAATCGGATTGTGCTGCTGCGGTGCGAACGGCCCCAGCGGCGACTGCGCGATGTAACAGCCCATCGCGTAAGTGCGGTTCTGCGTGCCGGCGGCGGAGAACGTGAGAAAGTATTTACCGTTGCGCTTGAGCATCCACGATCCCTCGACCCAGCCGGCATTTGGATCTTGATTCCATTCGCCAATCGCCTCCCACGGTTGATTCACCGGATCAAACGGAATCAATTCCTTCGGCGTGGTGATGGCGTTCGTTGGATTCGCTGCGTTGAGTTCCACGCCCCAAATCCCCCCGGCCTTGGTGCAGCCCCAATAGTAAAACAACCGACCATCGTCATCCGAGAACAACATCGGGTCGGTGCCCCCTGCCATGCCGGAAACGCGCGTCATCTGGATGCGACCGAGCGAAACGAAAGGCCCCAGCGGCGCGTCGGCTGAATACATCGCCGAGTCCGACGCGAGCAGCAGAAATTTGCCGCGATGCTTCACCACGGTGGGAGCGTAGCCGACGTCGCGGATATTCAGCGGATGATGCTGCCACGTTCCTCCGTTGTCCGCGCTGACCCAGGCCATGTCCACGGACGGATAGAGATACCATTTGCCTTCGTGCCAGATGGCCGTAGGGTCGGCCAGTTCACGGAACTGTTCCTTTTGTCCCGCCAGCCAGATGCCATTGCCCTCAGCGGGGGCGCCGTTGGTCACCATGCGCGCCTGCCGACCAATAGGATAATCCGGGATCGGCAGCGGGTTGCAATAAGTGGCAGGCGCCGCCGCGGCACTCAGCGCTGTGAAAACACCGACCGTCAGACAAAAAACTATGGATGATCTATTCGTCATTATTAATCAAAACCCCATGATGACACGATAAAACCGTGCCGGTTGATTCGTCGCCGTGTTGTCTGTCCATGTGAACGGCAACGTCGGAGGGTTGGTCGTCAGCAGAGTCGTCCACGTCAAAAGATTCGTCGAAGCCTGGACAGTATAGGTATAGCCCGCCGCCCCGCCGATGAGCATCGTTGCCTGGCCGTTGTTGACTGCGAACGACTCGAAGACCGGCGCAGAAAGTATCGGCCCAGTTACGCTGCTGAAACTGGCAAAGGCGGAGTTCGACGCGATGTTTTGATACACAGCCCAAACCCAGTTCGATGAACGGGCTACGTTGGAAAGGCGCATTTCGTCCAGCGGACCTTTGTGGAAACGCGTCGTGCCGTCTTCGTTGCCGAAAAACACGGCGGCGGTCGGCGTGCTGACCGTGCCGGGCGTCGCGTCCACGGCAGCTTGAACGCCATCCACATAAAGCCGCGCCGCGCCGCCATCGTGAACGGCGGCGAAGTAATGCCACGCGCCATCCGCGAGGTCGGTGCTGTTCGTCGTGTCAATGCCGGGGCTGCTCTTCCACCAAAGCCTTCCGTCACTGCGCAACGCAAGCCACCAGTTGCGGTTGTTGAAATCAGCGCTCAACTCGCGGCTGGTGAGCACGCGATAATTGTTCACCGCCGGCTTGTCGGCGGCGGCAAGCTTGAACCAGCCTTGCACCTCGAAGTTGCTCGCGAGATTGAAGTCGCTATGCCATGGAACTCGCGTTGCCTGGCTCACCCCGTCGTAATTCGCCGCGTTGCCGACGAGACCCGTGACGACGCTCGCAGAATTTGAACTCGCGTGGCGCGCACCCGCCGTCGCGTCCATGGCGGCCGCGTCCGCGAAATGCCACACGCCGACGTAGCCCGCGCTCCACGTCGCGCCGTTGGTGGTGTAGGCGGGCGCGTCCACCGCCGCCGGGTCGCCCCAGCGCGCGAGGATAAAACATTGGTTCGTGAACAACGGCACTTGCACCCAGACGAACGAACTGCCGTTGGTGTTCCACGTTTCGATTTCGTGATTCAACTCCGTCTGCCCGTCGGCATCGAGGAAGCGCAGGTCGCTGCCGTCCGGGGTCTGGAACTGGCTGTAGGAAAATCCGGGCACGTTCGTTCCCAAAACCACCAGCACGGGGAAGTTCGTCAGCGGTTCCGTGCGTGAATAGTTGGTGAAAGCAATCCGCGTCTCAAACCACGTCGGCACGGGCGTGACGAACACGGTCAGTTCAGCGCGGGCGATTCCCACTTCGTTCGTGACCGTGCAACGCAGGAGATACTCGCCCTCATCGGAAAACTCCACTGTGGTAATCGGCGAGGCGGCATTGGCGAAGGTCGCGCTGCCGTCTTCGGAAACATACGTCCAGTTCACGCCGAGACTCGATCCACCTCCGGCGTTGACCGACGCGGCGAGATTTAGCGGCGCACCGCCCATCGCGAAACTCGCCGGATTCGCAGCGGGTGTGGTGATCGTGACCGTCGGATCATGGATGACTGGGAAGCCGGGCAATGCCGTCCAAAGCAGGCTCACGTTCGTGCCGGTATTCGTCAGGCTGAATGAACCGTAAGTCGCGGCCGGTCGCCCGCTCGCATCGGTCGTGTTCGTGCCGAGCGTGAATGCGCCGGTGAGCGCGGTGGCGTTCAGCACCGGCCACGAACGGTTCGTGCGCCAGAGCGCGTGCAGGAAATTCACCGCGCTGCCGGGGCTGTTCAACAGCACGTCCACCTTCGCACCGTTCGTCACTGTGACGCTTGTGGCAGCGAGAAAGTCGCCACTCACGAGCGAATTGCCGCCAAGTTCCCACTGCAAACGGCTCGCCGAACCAAAGGTGAGATTGCTGGCAATCGTCAGCGTGCCGAAGCGGTCGCCCGGCGAAAGCAAGCCAAGCACAGACGTCTGCGCGGCGATGTTGCCGTTGCCCGCGAGCCGACCAGACGCAGTAACCGTCACATTCGACGGACTGGTGAGACCGCCGTTGATGACGAGCGAGCCCGCACTCACGGTCGTTGCGCCGGCGTAGGCGTTGCTGCCGCCGAGCGTCCACGAACCGGCGTCGTTCTTCGTGAGGCCCACGAGAACATTCGCGCCCGGGCCGTCGCTGATGTTTCCGAAAATGAAGCCGTTCGCCGCGCCGCGCAAATCCAGCGTCCTGCCAGAAGTGTTGGGCGTCACGACGCCGTTGATGGCAAGCCTGCCGCCACTGACCGTGAACCGCGACCCGCCCGCGCCAGCGGCGAGCGTTACCGGGCCTTCAATGACATTGTCGCCGGCCAGATTGACGATTGCGCCGTTTGGATTGCTGGTGAAAAGCCGGAGCGATGCTGGCAACACAATGTCGCCGGCCGACCCGTCCAGGCGCAACGCCCCGTTCGCGTTATCCACGACGATGTTCTTCGTGCCAGAGCCGAGTTGCGCAGCGTCTGTGACGCGCAGTGAACCGCCCGTCATGCGCACTTCGCCGGTGAAGGTATTGTCGCCGGCCAAGTGCACGACATCATTCACCGACGGGCAATGTAGCAGCACCGAGCCGCTGCCACTGATGTCATTCGGCACATCCACGCTGCCGGTGCGGTCGAAACGAAGCTGGCCATTGTTCAACACCGCGCCACTGCCAAGCGTGCCGGTCGCGCCATCATTTCCAATCTGTAATGTGCCCGCGCTGATGATCGTCGGCCCGGTGTAGGAATTGTTGCCGGAGAAAATCAATGTGCCGTAAATGCCGGTGCGCGTCACACCGCCGCCGCCCGAGAGGCCGCCGGCAAAGTTGAAAGTGCCCGAATGGTCGCCGGCGATGATCAGGTCGTCGTTGAGCGTAATGGCATTGCTGATGTTGTAGGAAAAGATCGAGGTGTAGGCATCCAGCGTGATGCTCGGCGCGGTGAGGCCATTGGCGGTGAATTGCAGCGGTCCGCCGGTGAGGTTGACGGTCGTCGTGCCGCTGGCGATGCCGCCGAGAACCAGCGAGTTGACGAGCGTTGTGCCGGGAAGATTGTTGTTCAGCGTGAACGGGCCGCCGCCGAAGGTCTGGCCGCTGAAAAACTCCAGGCGGTTACCACGGCTGCTCACGGGCGCGATGCCGTTGCTCCAGTTTGCGCCTGTGCTCCAACTGCCGCTTGCGCGATTTGTCCAGACATACGTCACCGGCTGCACGCCAATCATGATGCTCGCGGAACTGCTTTGCCCGTCCTCGTCCGTGACGCGATAATCGAAGAACGGATTCGCGCCGACGGGCGTGAAGCGTGCCGTGTGTCCATCCGGCAGCAACACCACGCTGCCGTCCTGTGCGTTGGTCACGGCGAAAAGGAGTTGATTCGGATACGTCCAGTCGTCGCTCGCGAAGTTGCGCAGGTCCACGTCCACCGGCGCGTTGTTGGTGCTGGTGGCAACGCCGTTGCGCGCGACGGGAGGATCGTTTTGCGCGACGAGATTCCAGGTGTTCAACGGCGTGATGGCAGGCGCATTCGTCGGCGGATTTTCGCCGGGCGCAAGCGGCACAAACCAAACGGCAAGGGTGGTGCTGGTGACGTTCGTGAGCTGGATGGCGAGTTTCTTGTAGCTGGTGTTGTTTGCATTTGCCGCCGGCGCGGGCGACGTGGGCAGCGGCAGTGCTTCCCGAACCGTCCACACGCCGCCGCCGGCAACGATTTTGCCCCACAACCGTTCCGAGCCGGACGTGAGCGTCACACTGCTGCCATCCCCGCTGATTGAGGTCGCAACACTGGCGCTGAAGTGCGCGAACCACCAGCACGTAGTTGGCGTGGGATGCACGATCTCATCCTGGATAAGCACCTGCTTCCGTTGCCCGAGGAGCTGGATGCCGCGCTGCACCTTCGTCACGCCCGTGATGTTCTTCGAGATGTCCCACACGGCAAAGCTGCGCTGGCCATTTTGCGCGGACTGAAAATTGATCAGCGGCGCGGATGGCGCGTTCCAGATGCGGTCGGGATTCGCCGTGGGATTGACGATGAGGCAATTGTGCCCCTCCGCGCGGTTGCGGTAATAGTCCCAACGATCCGCGCCGTTCGGGTTCGGCGTCGTGACATTGTGGTTCGGCACGTCGTAACTCTCGCTTTTCAAATCCACAAACCAGTTCACGCCCCGCGCGCAGAGTTGGAACGTGCCACTCTGCAACATGCCGTGGCTCATGTAAGTGCCGCCCATGCCGCCAATGAAAGTGGCCTTCGAGTCCGTCCAGTTTTGCCGCAGCGTGACGACATGCTGCATGAGCGCCTTCTCGACACAATCCGCCGGGCCGGCAAAACAGGTGTCCGGATTCAAGCCGACGGAGGCGGGCGAACTCGTCGTCTCCGGCACCAACAATGCATTCCAAGCGCTGTTGCCCACCTGCCGGCTGAAATCGAAAACCTCCAGCGCATCAAAGCGCCGCGCCCACCAGTTCGCCCAGCCCATCGGATTGTTGCTGCCCGTGCCGACGTCGGAGAAGGTGAAGCGCTGCCGCGTGTTGCTGGCGATGGTGAGCGGTTCGCGCCGGGCGGTGGAAAAACCGGCCACGCGGGAAATACCGAAGGACGAGCCGAGCGAGGTTTCGATGGATTGCATCCCATCGGCGAGGCCGAGCTTGGCGAAAATTCCGTAGTCCGTGCCTTCCAACCACGCCCCGGCGTTGGGCTCCCATTGATCAATCTTCTGCACCAACTGCGACACCGCCTGCGAAAGATCCGGCTCGGCGGCAGCCTCGTTACCCGTGCCCACGGCGAGCGCAGCCATGATGAAACCGCTGTCGTTGAGGATGCCGATGTTGTTGCCGTAGGCATTGCCCTGCGAATTCAAACCGCTGTTGACGATGAAATTGAGCAGGTTAGTCCGGCGCGTGTTGTCCCAATACGGATACAGCCAGTCATACGCATACGCGAGCGAGCGCAGGGTAAAACCCTTCCACTTCACCGTGAAGTCGCCATTCGTCATGATGCCCTGCGCGCGTGTCCACACACGCTCGGCATACGCGGCATCGCCCGTGAGCCACCACGCGAGCGCCAGACGCGGCATGTCGTTGCCATAGTTCGCCGCTGTGGTGAGGTCCGTGTTTGCCAGGTTGATGACCGCCTGTGCCCGCGTCTTCGCCGCACTCGGAGTGGGGCTGAGGTATTGCTGCTTCAACCAGGTGAACCGGGCGCGCGTCGCGCCGAGCCGGGGCTGCTCGGTGGCGAGCGTGTTGAAATAGTTTGCCGTGCTCGGGGTGGCCAGGCCGGTGTCCGGCATCATCAACACCGCGCCGGGAATGATGCTGAAGTTCGTGTCGCCCGGCTTCATCCAGCCGACGCTCCAATGATCCGCGTTGGCGCTCTGCTTGTGCAGCAGCTCAACGTAGCACCGCTGCCCCGCCGCGAGCGCGATGGGAGCGGAGATTTGACTTGGGTGATTCGTCCATTCGCGAAATGCCGTCGCGTTTGTCACGCTGGCGATGAGCACCTTCGCGGCGGCGTTGGTGGTCGTGCTCAAGAAAAGTTGCGCCACATCGTCGCCGCTCACGGCGAAGGTGTAGTTCCCATTCGTCGGCGCGCGCAGAAAACCCATCACCCGTGTGCCGTAGTTGGTTTCCCAATTCGTCGCCAGACACTCGAACGCGGTGATGAATTCGCGCATCGCCGGTTTGCTGGGATAATTCGCGCTGTTCGTCAGCGTCGCGAAACTCGCGCCCGGCAGGTTCGTCCAGATTTCCATGCGCAACGAGCCGCCGTTCGGAATCTCCGTGGTCGGATACAGCCGCGCCATCGGCACGATTTCGCGCGCGCGCGACGGCGACGCCCACTCCAGCTTCACGCTCGCGTTGCCGGTGAACTCGATGAATTCGACGCGCAGATTCACGCGATGCCCGGCCTTGAGCCGGATTTGCCCGCGCAACTCGCCGTTGCCCTGAAAGAACGTCCGCGCCACGAGACACTGGTCATCCACCCACAACCGCGCCGCGTCATCCGCCGTCAGATAAAATGTGTAAAGCTCGGTGAACTCCGGCTCGATCTGTCCCGTCCACGCGACGGAGAAATTATCTGAGCCAACCCCCGCGATGGGCGAACCGGGCCATGTGAAGTTGAGGTTCGTATCCGTGCGCGACACCGCCGTGCCGGAGAACGTGGTGTTGGTGTAATACTTTCCCGCCAGCCCCGTGCCCGCCGCGTGCGCCGAGAAATCGAACAGCAGAACCGCCACCAACGCGAAGAGACGGAGGACGGCAAACATCCGTAGCGGCAGGCATCCCTGCCTGTCGTAGAGGGCGGCATCTTGCCGCCCGGAAAAAACGTGGAGCGCGGAGTGGGTTTGAAAATTTCCAAGCGCTTCGTGCATTCGTGCGCCCAATCCGCCGGGCTGGAAGCCCGGCTCTACGGCAGGCAGGATGCCCGCCGCCACTCCCGGCGCGCGGCGTTCACGCCGCTTCAACTCACAACCGCCTGCCAACATTCGGATACCCCACGACGTCACACGTTGAAGCGGGCTAAAGCCCGCGCTCCGTTGCTCCGGCCTATTTGCGTTTTCAAATTCTTGTCTCATAAGTTTCATGGCGTAATCAACACCCGGTAAAACCGCCGAGGGAACGCGGTGAAATTTGTATCCGCAAATACCACTGGCATCGTCAGCGGCGTCCATTGATACACGTTGTCCCAGATCGTCAGGTTTGTGCTCGACTGGATGGTGTGGATGTAGCCGGGCGTGCCGTTCACGGTGAATTGGAATTGTCCGCCGGTCGCCACCAGCGAACTCACGCTGGGCCTCGACGGATTGGTCGGCACAAGTTGCGTGGTGCTGCCATAGCTGTTGAACGAATTGTGCGCGCCGATGTTTTGATACGTCGCCCAGAGCCAGTTCGTCGAGCGCGGCACGTTCGAGATGCGGACTTCGTCCATGCGCGCGTTGAGATAGCGACCGCCGTATTCGCGCGCGATGTTCAGGTCGCTCAAGTTGGCCGACGACGCCCCGTTCGTGCTGGCGACGACATTGCCGTTCAGGAACAGGCGGAAGTTGTTTGCGCCCGTGCCGGCCTTGACGTAGCCGGCGTAGAACCAATTGCCAACCGAGATGGAATTGGACGGTGAAGTGATCGTGCCAACACCGCTTGCCGCGGCCTGCACCTGCAACGCATTGTTCACGCGGAAATGCACGTCGCCGCTGACGTAGGTATCGCTCGACACGAGCCCGCGCAATGCGTCCGTCGGCGTCGCATTCAGATTTGCCCAGCATTCAATCGTCGCCATCGGCACGCTGCCCATGTCGGGCAGGCCGACGTAGGCACTGCTGGCATTGAAATTATCGCCTCCGTTCACCACGCCCACCGCCGTCCCCTGCTCGGTCGGCGCGGTCACCCGCGCGACGGCGAGGTTGGGCGACGAGTCCAAGTGATCGCCCGTCGTCTCCGCGAGATGCCAGACGCCGAGGAAGCCGTTGCTCCACACCGCGCCCGTGCCTTCGCTCGCCGGCGGGTCGGTGATGTTCGGATTGCCCCAGCGCGCGATGATCGAGCAGCCGTTGGTGAACTCTGGAATTTTCACCCACACCTGCGATTGGCCGTCGGTGCTCCACGACTCGACTTCGTAATCCAATTCTGTCGTGCCGTCCGCCGCCTTGAAACGCAGCTCGTCCGGTGTCGGTGCTTGGAACGTGTTGTAGTCAAAACCCGGCACATTCGTCCCCAGCACCACGAGCACCGGGAAGTTCGTCAGCACTTCGCTGCGGTTGTAATTCGTGAACGTGATGACGGCCTGATACCCCACGAGCGGCATGAGCGGCGTGGTGGCCGAGGCGATGTTGCTGGACGGCGAATAGCTGGCGAAATCGCGGAAGGCGCGAACGCGGTAATAGTAGGTCGTAAATTCCGCGCAGGTCGTGTCGGAAAAACCCGTCGTGTTTGTGGTGACGCTGCCCACCGCCACGAACGGCCCGGCCGGACTCAATGACCGCTCCACCACGAAGCCCGCCTCGTTGGCCGAGTTGTCCGTCCAGCTCAAATCAATCTGCCGCCAGCTCACCGGAGTCGCGGTGAGATTCAGCGGCGCGATAGGCGGCGTCAGCACGGACGAAAGCGCGGTGAGCGTCACGTCGTTGCCGCTGCCGCCCGTGTAGCTGATGCGCCAGTTGTATTGCGACGCGGCAAACGTGGCATTGTTCGGCTTGCCCGCGAACGTGCCGCTGACCGGCGCGCTGCCGTTGTTCAACACGATGACAAACGGCGTGTTCAGCGGAATTTCATTGGTGACCACCACATTCAACGCGCCGGCCAGCGTCAAGGTGCTGGACGAACCGGCAAGGAAAAGCTGGTCGTGGTTCGCGCCGCCGCCGGGGGTGCCGGTGATGTTCACCTCCATCGCCGCCGCCGCATTGATCGCGACGTTGCTGGCCACCATGCCCGCGCCGCGGAACGTCCCGCCGTTCACCACCACTGAACCCGCGACGCTCCCGGAGAGAATCAACTTGCCCGCGCTCACCGTCGTGTTGCCGGTAAAGAGATTTTGCCCGGAAAGAATCCATGTGCCCGTGCCGCTCTTCGTCACGGAGGTTTTGTTCGCCGCGCTGTTGTTCGGAATCGCGCCGGCGATTTCCCCGACGCCGCTCCCTTGCAGCGTCAGCGTCTTGTTGCCCGCGCCCGACGCGGTGAAGTCGCTGGTGAATTTCAGCAGGCCGCCGCCGGACTGATCCAGCACCGCGCCACCAGTTGAACCGGCCAGGTCAATGCCACGGTCGGTCGTCTCGCCGTCCCCGGTGTAGCGCAGCGTGCCGGTGGTCGAGGAATAGCCGATGGTGACAACCCCGTTGGCGGCGGTGGTGGGTGCGCCGAGACTGCTGGCATCAGACGCGGGCGAGCCGCCGTTCACGCTGTTAAGCGAATTGACGCTCAACGTGCCGCCGTTGATGACCGTCTGGCCGGTGTAGGTATTGTCACCCGCCAGCGTGCGCACGCCCGGGCCGTCGGAGCTGCTCGTCACCTTGGAACTGCCGTCAATGGTCCCGGTCACGGTGATGTCGCCCGCCCCTTGCAACACGAACTGGCTGCCGCTGGTCGTGTCCTGATTCACGTTGCCCGCGATGGTGAGCAGCCCCGCGCTGCTGCCGATGCGTGTCACGCCGCCGGAGGCGATGGCGTTGACGTCCCCCGCCCAGGTGTTGTTCCCGCTGACGTTCACCAGCGCGCCGCCCGCGCCAGCCGCGCCGCCGCCGGTCACGGTCAGCGGCTCGGCGTCAATCGTGATCCCGCCCTGCAACTGCAAAGTCGCGCCGTTCGCCACGGTGGTGCCGTCCGTGTTCAATCCCAGCGCGCTCCCGGAACGCACGTTCAGCACCCCGGCGGAAACCGTCGTCGGCCCGGAGTAGGTGTTCGTGCCGGTCAGGACCAGCGTGCCCGCGCCGGACTTCGTGATGCCGCCGCCGCCCTGCAATGCCCCGCTGACCGTCACTGAATTGTTCACATTCGAGAAAATCGTCGCGCCATCGAGCGTGAGATCACAGGCGATGGTGTGCGCGACGTTGGAAAGCGCCGTGACACCCGCGTTCGTGCCGATGAAGAACAAACTGTCGCCCGCCAGGGTCACAGACTGGTTATTCAGGTTGAGCCGATTCATCAGGAAAAAGCCGAGTGTGTTTGTGCTGTTGATGGCTGTGTTGTTCGTGAAGATCAGCGTCGTATTGAAGCCGGCCAGCGGCTGGCCGGGCGGATTCGGCAGCCACGTCACCGCGTTCCACGCGCCGGCGGTGAAGTTGGTGAACGTGGTCGGCGGAATCGCGGGCGTCACGACAACCTGCGCCGAGTTGCCGCTCTGCGAAAGCCCGAACAACGCGGTGACGACGTAGTAGTAGTTCGTGCCGTTGAGCAGGCCGGCGTCGCTGAAATTGGGCGACAACAGGCCGGACGCGACCAACGAATACGGCCCGCCGTTCGTCGTGCTGCGCCAGACATTGTAGCCCGTGGCGTTGCTGACGGAATTCCAGGTCAGAGTTGCGCCGCCGTTGGCCGGGAAACCGACGAGGCCCGTCGGAATGGGCAAAGTCACCACCGGCACAGCGCTTGCCGGCGCGGAGTCCGCGCTTTCGAAGCCGGGTGAGTTCGCGGTGACGACGTAGAAATACGCCGTGCCGTTGACCAGGCCGCCGTCGCTGAAACCCGTGGCGGCGAGGTTGCTCTGGATCACAGCGAGCGGCCCGCCGCTGCTCGATGAGCGCTTCACGTTGTAGCTGGCTGCGCCGGCCACGGAATTCCAGGTCACGGTCACCGCCGCGTTCGTCGGCGAGGCGATCACGCCCGTCGGCGCGGCCACCGGCAGGACCATGGCTTGCGTGGAGTCCGCACTCGTGTTGCCGCCGCTCACGGCGTTCACAACGTAGTAGTAAGTCGTGCCGATGGCGGCCGTCGGATCGGTGAAGTTCGTGCCGGCGATGCTCGCAAGCTGTGTCGTGTAAGGCCCGCCGTTTGTGGTGCTGCGCTTGATCTGGTAGCTGCCCGATACCGAAGGCGACCACGCGAGCCGCACGAGTCCATTTGCAGGAACGCCCGCGAGCGTCGCCGGGGCGGCGAGCGTCGTGGTGAAGTTTTGCGCCACCGCCGCCCACGCCGTCGCCGTGGCGTTCGACGCAAAGCAGCGATACGAATACAGCGTGCCCGCCGTCAGCCCGCTGATGTTCGTGCTGAAAGCACCCGCCGTGCGCGGGCCGAGCACGATGCTGTTCGCCCACGCCGCCGCGTTCGTGCCTTCATCCGTCGCGCCCCAGAACACCGTGACCACCGCGTTCGACGGGCCGGGAAAAACGAGATCACCATTGAGCGTGGCGGCCGCAGCGGTGACGCCCGTGGCCGGCAGCGTCGCGACCTGCAACGACGTCGGCGCGTTCGACAGCGCCGCGCCGATGGTGTTGAAGACGGCATTCGACGCGATGTTTTGATAGACCGCCCAAACCCAGTTCGATGAGCGCGGCACGTTCGAGAAACGAAATTCATCCATCGCGCCCTTGAAAAAACGCGTGTTGCCGGTTTCACAGCCGAGATAGAGCGTCGAGGTCTGTGTCTCCGCGCTGCCCGGCGTGGCGTCAGTGGCCACTTGCACGCCATCCACATAAATCCGCGCCGTGCCGCCGTCGTGAACCGCCGACAGCAGATGCCACTGATTGTTCGCGAGGTCGCTTGAAGTCTGGAAATCAATGCTCGCGCTGCTCTTCCACCAGAGCGTGCCCTCGGTGCGCATCGCGATCCACCAGTTGCGGTTGTTAAGGTCAACCTGCTTGGACGTAAGCGTGCGGTAGTCATTGACTGCGGGTTTATCCGCTGCGGCGATCTTGAACCAGCAGGAGATTTCAAAATTCGTCGCCAGGTTGAATTTCGCGCTATGCGGGATGGTCGTGAACTGGTTCGTGCCGTTGAACTGCAAGCCGCCCCCCACGATGCCATTTGTCGCGGTCGCGCTGTTCGCGCTGGCATTTTGCGGGGACGCGGCGGAATCCTTCACGGCTGTGGAATCGCCGTGATACACCCCGACGTAGCCGTTCGTCCATGTCGCGCCGTTCGTCGCCGTCGCGGGCAGCGTGGTCGCGGCGGCGTTGCCCCAGAACATCCGGATACCCGCGCCGTTCGTGAGGCGCGGCACTTGCACCCAGACGAGCGACGCGCCATTGGTGTTCCATTGCTCGATCTCGAAATTCAGATTTGTCGCGCCCGTGGCGTCGCCGAAGCGCAGATCACCGCCCGTCGCCGACGCGAACTGCGCGTAGCTGAAACCGGCAATGTTCGTGCTCAACGTGATGAGCAATGGAAAATTCGTGAGCGTCTCGCTGCGCGTGTAGCCGGGAAACGTCAGGTTTGCGAAGCGCGACCAGCCGCCGAACGCGCTCCCACCCGAACCGCCACTGGAGGCCATCGCGCTCACGGCGGCGGAGTTGGTGCTCTCGCCCGTGGCGTTCACCGCGCTGACGACGTAGAAATAGTTCACGCCAACCACGGCGGTGTTGTCGGTGTAGTTGGTCGTCGTCACCCCGGACGCGATCGTCGTGAACGGCCCGCCATTCGCCGAACCGCGCTTCACGTTGTAGCTCGCCGCGCCGGCGACCGGATTCCACGTCAGCGACACGGCGCTGTTGACGAGGCTGGCCTGCAAATTCTGCGGAGCGAGTGGCGGCGTGACGATGGCGACGGTGTTTGTCACCTCGAGTCCGCCGCAGCGCGATGCCGGGCCGGTGGCGAGGCGAAGAATGTCATCATCGTCAAAACGGCAACGCCAGACGCCAACATCATCGAGCAACCCGGAGAAATTGCGGCTGAAAACCGAGTTCGCCGCCGGGCCGCCGAAATAGACCGGCCCGGTCTGGTTGATGGCCCAAGTCACGTTGCTGACGACTCCCGAGAGCGCCCCGTCGAGGTAGAGCCGCACATGGCCGCTGCGATACGACACGCGCTGGAACGATACCGCGACGTGATGCCATTCGTTCGTGCCAACTTCTGCGGCGGAAACGAGGTTCACGTCGAGCGCGTTGTTCGTGCTGTAATGATGGAGCGCAACCGTCTTCGACTGCGCCGGGCAAAAGACCTGTAATTCATCGCCACTGCCGCCGAAACCGCCACCTGAGCCAAGGTAGAAAATGAAATCGTCGTCCGCGTAGCTGGCGCGGTTGAACCACGCCCCGAACGTCCAGTCCTCGTTCGCGAAGGTCAGGCTCGCGGGATACACCTGCCGCGAAAAACGCGCCGAGCCGACGCCGGACGACGTGAGCCGCAGCGCCTTGGTGCTGCGCGCGCCGAGCGCGGGCGGCGTGTTCGTGTCGCCCGCCGCCGAAGCGAGGCCCACGACGCTCAATGCCGCGTGGCGGTTCACGGTGGAAACGTCGGTGATGGAATTGTTCGCCACCGGATTCGCCTGCTCGAAGTCGTAGAGCACAATCTGCCGCGCGTGCGGGAACTGATCGCCCGCAGCGAAGGTGAAGCTGCCTGCGCCGCTGAAATTCGCCGCCGGGGTGAAGCGCACCGTGCGGCCATCCGCGAGCAATTGGGCCGTGCCATTCGTCGCGCCAAGAACTCGGTAGAGCAGATTCGTTGAGGGCGTTTCCAAGTCGCTGACGCGGGTGGCGAGATTCACGTCCACCGTCGCGCCGCCCGTGCCAACGACTTGCGCCGTGGTCGAGATGGTTGGGCGGTTGTTGGTCGCTTCCGTCCAGTTCCTGTAGTTCCAGAGCAGCGTGCGGTCTTTGCCGAACACGAACATGTTGCCCATCTGCTGCTGGTAGCTCCACGGGCTTTCGTTCAGCGGCCAGGCCTCGTAATCCACCGGGTCGCCGTCAATCCTCCCGCCCTTGCCATAGGTGATGTCCAGCACCTTGCCGAAGCGGTTCGTATAAATCATGCGGTTCACCGCGTCGCGGACGAAGTTTGTGTTCACGCCGCCGAACGTGAGAACGTCATTACGGAACGCCGCGAGCCGGGCGGCGGCGGTCGCCTGCGGATACTCGGCGGGCGAGGCGGTTTCGAGCGCGAAGCCGCGTTTGTCGCAGAAGGTCGAGTAAGGCGCTGGGAACTGGAAGACGCCGATGTCGGAGCGGAAGATGGCGACGAGCACGTTGTTGTAATGGAGAAAGAGGCGGCCGGTCGTGGCGGTTTCGTTGATGACGGCGAGCGTGTTGGTCGGGATTTTGTCCACGGTCCATTGATTGGTGGCATGGGGAATATTGATGATCCCGACGAGCGTGCCTTCGTGCTGCACCACATCCTCGTAAGGCCCGATGCCGCAGCCGGGACACCAGCCGTAGCTGGTGGGCGGCTTCATGTTGATGCCCGCCGCGCCATAGTTTGGCGCGTCGTCCCACATGAGTCCCCAGCGTTCGGAATTCCAGTCGTTGGACGGAACGCCGCCGTTTTCCATGTCCTTGACCTTGACCGTGCCATCGGCGTTCAACGTGGTATCGCCTTCAAGCTGGCTGTAGAGCGTGTAACCCTTGGTCATGTAAGTGGTGGCGAACTGCGTTTCAAACAACCGCGCCAGACCGCGACGGGTGTAAGGCGCGGCCCGATTCGTCGCCGCTTCCAGCATCTCGGGCGGTGCCGGCGGCGGCGTGGCGGCGGGAATCTTCAACTGCGCGCAGGTCAGCGACTGGTCGGCGTCGAGCAAACTGGCCGGACTCGGCCCGCCGAACATGAGCCACGACGCGTATTCGCTGATAGCAAAACTGTTACCATCGCTCGTCATGCTGCCGCGCCCGGCGGGAATGGCCCAGCGCCCGTTGAAGTTGCACGACGCGATGTCCATGAAGCCCCAGTTCCACGTCATGCGCGCCTTGTTGCGAAGCACGGTGTCCGTGGAAAGATCGGCGATGGTGCGCAGCGGCCCGAGCGTGTAGATGAGGTAGTGCTTGGCCCAGCGCTCCTCGAAATTGTATTTCACGGACTTGTCGCAGATGGCGAGGATGTAATCCCGGCCCGTCGGATCAGGATATTTATATTTAGCGTTGGAGACCTTGAGCACGTTGTTTGATCCCCAAGTCTCGCAGGCGATTCGGCACGCCACCGCCCACATCATCTTTTGGTTTGGCGTCGAGCCTTTGCCGTAATTCGGCATCGTGGTGAACTCCGTGTAATACTGGTCCTTAATGCCCTGGGGAAACAGGTGATTCCAGCGCGGCCAGGTATCCATGCCAGGCCAGCCGGAAAAACCGCCGTTCGCACCGCCGGCGTCCGCGCTGCCATCGGCGTCAGTGATGGCCGCGCTCAAATAAGTCCACGTCGTGCTGTTGGTGATGTTGCGCGCCAGTCGGCCCTGCGTGGTCCAGAACCCGGTGCGCCCCGCGCGATGCGGGCCGTCGCGCTGGCCGGTGTTGACCTTCCGGGTGCTGAGGGAGTTGAGCAGCAGGTTCGAGCGGGAACTGTAATCGGACTGCGCGCGGACTTGATCAGTGCCGATCAACAGCGCAACGGCCATCAGGGGCGTCAACACGAGGCGCTCGCTCAACATGTTACATGCATGTTCAAGGGGAAAAACCGAAACCCGGTTTACGGACCGAGCAGGGCGCGGTAAAAACGCGCCGGGAGATTGGTCGCGCCCATGTCGGTCCAATAAAACGGCATCACCCCAGGGTTCGTCGTGAAGAGATTGATCCAAGTGGTCAAATTGGTTGATCCTTGAACGGTGTAGTTTAAGCCAGGCTCGCCGGTGACCTGAAGTTGGAATTGTCCGCCTCCCGTCGAGGCTGGAAGCACCTGCGGACGGAAGAACGCCGCCACCTCCACAGGCAGATTCTGAGAAACTTGCGCGAGGGGGTTGCTGGCGGTAAGCCGGAGCATGTATCGGCCCGGCTCGGGGAAGACGACCGTGGTCGCCGGCTGAGAGGGGTTGTCGAAGGTCACGGCTGCCGGGCCGTCCATCATGGACCACGCGCAACCCAGGGCATGGCTCACCGCGCCTTCCAAGGGGGTGATGAGACCGGCCATCGCATTGGTCCGTCCGCCGGCGAAAACGTAAGGCGCAAAGTTGCCCAGCAGGGACAGGGTGAGTTGGGGGCGCCGCTCCAGGAGGCTGCTGTCATCCGAACTGATCCGGCTGATGAAGTTGCTGGCACCCTTTTCAGTTGATGGGGAAAGCAGGGCCAGATTCAGCGGCTGTCTGGCATCCAAAGCCGCCTGGGCTGCCGCCGCCAATTCCGGGGTCGGGCCAAACGTCTTCTGCACGCCGGTCAGCGTGGCATCATAGCCCGGGACGCTCGCCAGCAGGTTGGTTTCGAAATCACCGCCCGGGCTTGTCCAAAGACCGGCAGCATTCGTGCCGCCGGTGCGCGAGAGCCAGGTCGCCCCCGTGCCCGCCCCGTTGGAAGGGTCGGTGCTGCTGTTGCCCGTGCCCTCGATGGGCGTGCCGTTGAGCCGCCGCAGTTCCACCTCGCCCAGCGTGCCCACGCCAGCCGTGGCATCCGTCCAGACATCGAGCGTGGCCGACTGGATGAGGGCGTCCGGGGCGAGCGATGCAAGATCAAAGGACAGGATGGAACGCAATGGCTGTCCGCCCCAGCGGCCCACGATGATCTGGTCGCGCGCCCCGGCGTTCCAATTCACATTGTCGCCGCGTATGAACGTGGCGATGTGTTCGTAGCCCCGGACGCCCTGCCGCAATGACACCGCAACCGGCGCCTTTACGCCCACGCCGATCTGGTCGGCGCTAAGACTGCCGCCCACGGTGACCTGGCATTGCAGCACATAATGGCCCGGCGCAGAAAAGGTTGCCGTCGTGTCCGGGTTGTTCGGGCTGCCGAACGTGACCACGCCCGGGCCGGACAATTTGGACCACAAAACGGCGGGAGGGTGGTTGGAGTCGCTGGTCGAAACGACGGCAGCCACGCGCAATTCCAGGTTGGTTTCGGTCAGCTGCACGCCGCCGGACGGTGAGACGATGCTCACCGAACCGGTCGGCCCGCGCACAAAAAAACGGACATAATCATACTCCGCCACATTGGGCAGCAGCGTGTCATCCACGTTGGTGGTGCCGCCGAGGGGAGCGGCCACGGACGTCAGCCAGATGTTCATGTCATTGTGCGGAAACTGGGTGGCATCCACCGTCTGAACCACCGCGCCGTTGAAGAAGTAACGGACCTGGGCGGGGGTGAACTCACAGCCGACCACGTGGAAATCGGCGTTCAAGGAGGGCGTGTTGACGGTCTTGTTGCCAAACGTCACGTGCGGCGCCGGCTTGTGCCGGTGAATGTTGACGCTGTATTTCGACAGGCTGACAGAATCATTCTCCAGCGCATCCAGCTCAATGGAAACGGGTTCTTCCGGGGGACTGTTGAAGCGCATCATCCAGAAAGACGTGTGCCAGCCCCGCCCCGGCGGCACGCGCATCCGGGTTTCGTAATAGCCGTAGCGATGCAGCGATTTGCTGATGATGCCCCCGGCGGTGTAGCTATTCGTGCCCACCTGTTCCTTGCGAACATGCAGCCGGTAAAGACCGTTGGACACGCTGTTGTTTTGCCGCTGCTGCACGCTCCAGTAACGGACGCCCGTGCGGAAGTCCCACTTGTTGGTGTCCACCGCCGCGCCGTTGAATTCGTCCGACCACTGAAGCACATACCCGTTGACGGGCGTGCCCCCATAAGGCCGGACGTTTGGGTCGCTCGTGGGGTCAATGGCCTGCGCGAACGCCACGCCGCCCGCAGCCAGCGCAAGCAAAGCCGCGACGCCGGCGCGCACCCGGACCCGCGCGCGGACGGAATGGGCCGGAGGGACATTCACGCTTGCATTCATGTTGATGGGATACCTGTTACAATGCCTCAAAACCGCCTCCGCCGGTATCCGATTTCACGCCAGTTTTTTTAGAAATCACGGCGCAGGACGTCAGGGCAATGCAACCCGCAACCGCAGATAGCGGGCTGGCGCGCTGGCCATCGGCACGGTGTCGCGGAAGGTCACCCGCTCGAAATCGCCGTCCACGCTGACCGGCGGCCCAGCCTGCACCACATCGCCCGTCCAAGCCGCCGCACCGGACAACTCGGGCACGACTTCCACCAGGCACCGCACCTCGGCGTTCTTGCGGCGCATAAAGCTCAGGCTCAGGTAATTGGTGCCCCCCTCATGGATGAAGCTCGTCAGCGGCGAAAGGACCGAGGCGGCATTGGTCGGGTTCGTCCCAAAATAGAACTCGGCCAGATTGCGCAGCCCGTCGGCGTCCGGGTCCGCCATGTCCGCCGCTTCGCCGGCGCTGGCCGTGGCGCCGAAATGTCTGGCCCGCCAATTCTCGACCAGCGGCAGCCGCTGGATGGCCTCGAACCAAACCCGGGCGATCTCTTCGTAACCCGCCTGATTGGGATGCACGCCATCCGAACACAATAGCGCAGCGGCATTGGTGGGGTTCAGGCGGGGGCGGACGTCGCAGAGCGTCACCCGCCGTCCGGCGGCTTGATGCGCCGCCACGAGCGCAGGCAGGGCGGCGTTGAAGATCTGCTGGTTTGCCTCGCGGTTCGGATACACCGCGCCGGTGTAGGGCGTGAGCGTGGAGATGATGATGTGCGCGGCGGGCCGGAGCGCCGCCAGTTTGTGGATCAAAGCATCGAGACCCGCCAGCCCGATTTCGGGCGGAAACTGATTCACACCGAGATCGTTCACGCCGGCCATGAGCAGAATCACATCGGGATAAACTGGCGCGCGCACGCCGGGAATTCCCGTCAGCCAGAACCCGCCGTTGTTCGCGCTCGGCCCGGCGGCGACGGCGTCGAGATTCGCGAGCAGGTTTGACGTGGTGTAGCTGCCGTGGCCTTCGTGCGACTTGTTGCCAGCGGCGGTGAGCGCGGCGGTGGGATTGTTCGTGTCGCTGCCGACAAACTGGATCTGATAGCCAGCGTTCACGAGCAACGTGTGCAACGGATCCCGATAGCCGCCCGGCACCCACGCCGGCTGGCTGGCACCGAGCGTGATGGAATCGCCCAGGGGCAATATGCGGATCGGCGGGCGCACCGCCGGCGCAAGGGTTGTCGCCGAGGCTTGAACCGGCTCGGAAACGCCGCCGTCTTCAAACACGGCGCGCAGCCGATAGAGGTAAGCCGTGCTGCCCGCCAAGCCGCAATCCCGGACCTGGGTGACGTTGGCCGTGGTCGTGATCACTGGCTGCCAGAGGCCGTTGGTCCCGGCGCGCTCGATGACAAAGCCCGCCTCATTCGTAAAATCCTCCGTCCAGGACAGCACCACTTCCGTCCAGGAAGCCGCCCTGGCCGAAAAGTTGCCGGGTGCCGGCGAAGGCGTGCCCGGACTGCCGCCGGGAAACAACGACCGCCGCCACCCGCCATTCGGAAAATTCGTTTCCGTGCCCGTGAACACCACGCTGTAACCGGAAACAAGATTCGGCCCGGTGTAGTCGAAAGTGGCAAACATGTTGCCGTTCACGTCGCCCAGCGTGAGCGATTCCCCCGCGTCAGCGAGGTCATCCGTGAACGTGCCGGCGACCGGCAAGCCCGCGCCGAATTGATTCGTGAACGCCGCGCCATTCCGCACCAGCAGGCAACGCGCGCCCGGCGCGAGTTCGGTGAAGGTGTTCGTCGGGAACGTGAAGCTCACGCCGCCGCCAAGGGTGAGTCCGCTCAAGCGCGCGGGATACGGTGTGGGATTCCACAGCTCAATGTATTCGGCGAGCGGGTCGGCGGGCGCGGGAAGAAGTTCTGAAACGACCACCGGCAGCGGCGCGAGCAGCGTGTCGGATTGGGCGTTCAAGTCGGCGAGCATGTAGGCGAGGCCGACGTTCCACGCGGCGTTGAAGTTGACCCAGCCCTCGTTGTGACGCTTCGCCCCGGCGGGATTGTAGGGAAAGTGCTCGGTCGCCGGACCAGACGCGAGCGCGCCGCGACAGAGGTCAAGGTAGCCCGCACTGCCGCTGTAAATCGGCGTCCAACCCACTTCAGCATCTGGAAAGCCGAGCGAGAGACGGCTCGCGGAGCAGGCGTTGAGCGGGTTGCGGCCGAACAAGCAATCTATCGCCGCCCACGAAACTTCCGTGAGCCGCAGGCGCGTGGCGGTATTGGTCACGACCTGTTTCGCCGCCAGTGCGCAGGCCGGAAAGCCGGCGAGGTTGCCGGGCTCGTTCCAGTTCTGCGTGAACTTCGGCAAGCTCCAGTCCACGAAACCGTCGCTGTTGAAGTCGTTCGTCTCATACATGCGGAAGTCCCAGAGATTGTCCGAGCGCGACATCATCACGTCGGCCCACGATTGAATCTTCGCGGTGAGGCCGGGCGGCGCGGAGGCTGGGAATTTCGTCAGAAAATAGACGAGTCCCGGCATCATCTTGTGTTCGCTCATGCGATGACCCTTGGTCGTGCGCGGGTCGGCCCAGTCGAGGTTGTCAATGATCCACTGCGCCTGCGTCTTCGCGGCGTTGAGATAATTTGTCGCGTCGCTGCGGCCCTCGCGTTGCGCGACTTGATACATGAGCAAGTTCGGTAAAATCGAATGGCCCGGCGCGTGACGGCCCTTGTAAGGATGCTTGTCCACCGTGCCGTAGGTCGCGGGCGACCAGAGCGGGTCAATTTCCAGCGAGGACGGGTCATCGTCCGCCACGTTGGTGTTGGTCATGCCCGAGGAGACACCCCATTGCGCAAAGGCGAAATCACGCACGTTGCGATAGAAGGCGTCGTCGAGCCAGTTGCGCAACACGGGCCAGGCGTGGAGGAAATAGGCGCACCATTCGACGGTCTGCGAGTGAATCTGGCGCGGGCGTTCGTCGCCGCTCCAGTCGCGCGTGGCCGGACGCTCGAGCGTGACGCCGAGGCCGAAGTGAATCGCCGCCACGACATCAGGCAGGTTCGTGGTCAACGGCGGCGGCTGGTTGGTGTAGAAACGGCGCAGCGCGGCGAGGAAACCGGAATCCTCCGTGGTGGTGATGTAGGGAAAGTTGGTCGCGATCACGGCGGCTTTCTCGGCGGCGTAACTGATCTCGCGCGGAATGGATTCAACGGTGGCGCGGTCGTTGAGCAACAGGTAAATCAGTGATGGAATCTCGAACGAATAATACGTGCCATCGCGCCACGGGCAGCCGCCAAACGCCGATTTATGCGTGCCGACGCCGCTGCGCGAGTCCGTCATGAACTGCGCGGCGGGCACGGTGTATTTTGCCGAGATGAGATTCGACAGGATGAGAAACGGATACGAAATGCCGTTGGTCCCGCCGCTGACACGGATGACATACGGGCCTGGGTTCGCCGGCTCAAAGCTGGAAAAGTCCGCCCGGCCGTCAAGGATGATGCCGGCGAACAGCGCGTTGGTGCTGTTCGTGGTTGTGATGCTGTAGGGCGAACCATGCGGGACGGTCGGCGCGGTGAAGCGTTTGGGCGCGCCCAACTGATAACCGATCTGGTTCACCAGCACCGGCGCGCCCAGCAACGGCGCGCCGGGAACGTAATCGCCGCGGACACCGGTGTAGAGCGGCTGCGGTTCATCCCAGAGAGTGAGCTCGCGCAGGCGTGCGTAGGTGGTGTCGGTGGTGTGGAAGCGAAGCTTGGTTGTGGTGACGGGCGCGGCGAACGTGAGGGCGAAGGCGAACGAGTTCGTGTTCGTGATCGCGCCGCCGGGGATGTTCGTCCACACCGAGCCGCTCCACGCCTGCAACTGGATGTTGGTGATCCACGAGCCGGATTGCGTCTGGTAGCCGGTGTAGATGTGTGCCTGCGCGAGCGTGACGTTGGTCGTGAAATTGATTTCGAGCCAGTTGCTGCTCGCTGGGGAGCCGAGCCAGCGCGACGTGTCCGAGACGATACTGTCCACCGCGTTCGAACCGTAGTTCACCTGATAGGTGCTGCTGACGGTGACGGAACGGTTTAGCGCGTAGTTGTTGGTGGAGGCAATACTCGCGGGCGCGAGCGCGAAAACAGCGAGCAAAACATGCATGTAACGGGGCGCGAACGCGCGTGGCGTCAGGCATCCTTGCCTGTGGTGGCGGGCGGCATCTTGCCGCCCGGAACCAATCGCCTGGATTTGCAGCGGCTCACAAAGCTTCCTCCCGTCACGCAACTCCTGGGGTTCGTTCCGCCGGGCGGGAAGCCCGGCTCTACGGCAGGCAGGGATGCCTGCCGCTACAATCGCTGCGTTTATCTTCGTCAGGGCAATGCTCACGGGATTGAAATGCTGTAGAACCGGCGCGGCTGATTCGTGGCCGATGAATCGGTGAACATTGCGGCGTTGGTGGTGAAGGTGCCAGTCGCAAGCGAACTCCAGCTTGCGAGCGGTAAATTCAGATCACTGCTGGCGCGGACAGTGTAAGGCAGGCCGGGACTGCCGGTGAACGTGATTTGCATCGCGCCGCCGGGCTGCATCATTGCGCCAGTGATGAGCGGTGCGTACGGGCCGTAGGTGAATTGCGCGGTGGCGGTTGTCGTCGCGTCGGACTTCACGCGAACCCAGTGTGCGCTGTAGCCGTCGGGGAATACATGGCGCAACGTCTGGCCGGGCGCGACGCTGAACTGGCCGTAGCGATGCCAGGTGTTGTTGGCGGCGAAATCCACTTCGATGGTGAACGTGACGGGGGCGGCGTTCGAGTGTGAGAGTTCCAATTCCTTCCGTTCGTAGCCGAACATCAGATATGGGTCACTCGCGACGCCTTTCGTGACGGCGGAATTTTTCCACGGCCCACCCACACCCGACGGCGCGCCGAAGCGCCAGAGGTCGTCCACGTTGCCGAACCACAGCCCCACCAGACCGTCGGCGGATTGCACGTAATGCGCGTCGTTCGTGGCGCTGGTGAGATTGCCCGAGATCACCAACAGGCCACGCCACGTCGTGAAATCAAAGAGCTGCCGGCCGTGCGTGGTCAGCGGGCGGATGCCGCGCATTCCGCCGCTGTCGTCGCGCGGCAGCTCGTAGATCGTCCCGTGAATGTTCATCAACTGCCGCTCCGTGACCACCTCGCGGATGCCGCGCCGCCAGCCCGAGGCGGTGGCGGTGTCAAAGGCGGCGTTGCTCCGGGGCAATCGAAAGCGCACGCCGCTGTTGGTCATGAACACCGAGGCAGCGTCGAGATGGAAATCCTGTTTCGTGGCGGCGTGGGTTCGCAGTGAGGCGTCGGTGGCCGCGTCGTTCACTTTCTGCAACACGATCGGGTTCGTCGGGCCGACCGACGCGACGTAAAGTCCGCCGCCCACCTTCTGGCCTGCGGCGTCCAAAACGTCCGCCGCGAACTGCAACGGATAATCGGACGCCGTTGTAACCTTGAGCAGGCCTTGCGACAGCGGCGCACCCGGAGCGACGGAAGCCAGGCTGGCGGTCAGCACCGGATCAGGAGCACGCGCGCCACTGCCACAGGTCATGAAGACCGAAACGCCGGGCGCGGTTTGATCCACGGCAAACCGCAGCCAGGGCGCGGCAAACGTCGCGGGCAGCAATTCGTAGGCGTAGCCATTCGTGCCCACGGTAACGGTCTTCCACGTCGTCCAAGTGCCGTTGCCCGCCGCGTCTGTCTGAATGGAGAACTGGATCGGCACATTCGTCGCGTGAGCGAAATGCAAAGCGCGCTTTTGAAATCCGGCCACGAGCAGCGGGTCGGAAGGCTGCCCGGCGGTCACCGTCTCATTCAGCCAGACGCCGCCGAACCCGGCCGGCGGCCCGCCGTAGTCGTCCACTTGATCCTGTTCGACAAACAGGAAATTGGAATGCACGCGACCGGCGAGCGGACTGCTGAAATAGGAGGCGTCGTTGCAGCCCATGACGATGCGCCCGTTCCATTCGGCGTAGTCCACGATCATCTTGTGAAACGTGCTCAAGGGCAGCAGGCCCGCCGTCCGGCCCGGCGCAAAGTTGCTTGGGAAACGGTAGAATATTCCGTGGTGGTTCATCAGGTAGTCGCCGCCGCCCAGACCCACATCGCGAATGCGCGGCCACTCTACATACCAGCCGCTGGGCGCATCGTGGGTGTAACTGCCCTTGGGCAAGCGATACGTGTGCCACCCGTCGAATGCACGGCGCACCATCAGCAACACCGAACGTTGATCCCAGCCCAGCGCCCAGATGGGATCGTCGGGATTGGTAGCGCCGTGAAGGCCGCCCGGCCCGGTCACTTCGTCAAACTGCGCGCGCCGGATGAGCGTCCAGCTGTTGGTGGTGTTGCCCGTGCCGTCCCATTCCATCAACACTCCGGGCGGCGTGCTGTTGTAAGTCCCCTGCCCGTTGCTGGCGTAAACAATGCGGCCTTGTCCCGAGTAAAGCCCCTTGCCGTGGTGACTGGTGAAACCAAAAAGATTGCTTTGGACCTCACTCAACTTCGGCTGAATCGTCACCTTGCTGGCGGGAATCGTCGCCTCGCTGCCGCTGACGTCCACCATTGAGCGTTCCATCGCCAGGCCGACAAAATAAACCAGGTTGGGATCCGTCAGGTGCTTGCCCACGGCGCTCAGGTGCATGGGCATGACGGTGTTGATCGGTATCTGGCGGATGTTGCGGTTGGTATCAATGAAGTAGGGGCCGATGAGCAATTGACCCGTCGCATCGTGAATCATCCGGCTGGCAATCGAGCCGCCATAAAACGGCTGGCCGCGCCCGGTGATGTTCAGGGCGTCGTCAATCTCCCAAAGATGCTGCACGCCATCCACGTTGTAGCCGGCGGCGAAATAGTTGATGGCCCAGAGCCGCCCCGCCCACGGCACGACCGCGCCGATACCCGATTCGCTCTGATGCGCGGTGGTGATGGCGAGATGCGGATAGATGCCGCTGAACAAACCGATCGCCGGCGGCACGGGTGGCGGCGGCGGCGTCACACTGGCCGTCACTTCATCCACGTCGAAGCCGGGACTGTTTCCGAAAACGGTGGTGAAGACGAAGAAGCGCGCCGGGTTGGCCGTGGGCGTGCCGTTCTGAAACCAGGTGAGGTTGGTGGCGGAGTTGACGAAGTTCGTGCCGCCCGCCGCCGAGACATCCACCGCCCAGCGCGCGGTCGCTGTGCCCCAGTCCTGCCCGCTGACGCGCAACCGATACCACACACCCGGCGCGACACTGCCCAGGCCGGGAATGGAATTCCACACGGTGCTGAACGCGGCCCAGCCATTTGTCGCGTCGTATCGCAAGTTGATGGACGGACCGCTGCTGCCGATGGCGCTGGTCGAGGTGGACACATGCAGATTGAACCGCCGCTGTGTGGCGTTCTGGGTGCGGAAATAGAAGTCCACCGAGAAATCCTTTGCCCCGTTCGGCGCGACGGCGTCAAAGCGCGCGCCCAACTCGCGCCCTGTGCTGGCGGTGTGGGCTGTCAGACTGGCAAAGTTCGTCGTGCTCCTCGCGCCGCCGGAAGTTTGAATGGTCACGCCCGCCGTCCGCCCCCACTCAGCGGCGAAGCTGCCGGACTCGAAGCCGTCTTCCAGTGCGACCTGAGCTTTGGCCAGATTCATGGAGGCCAACAAACAGCAGAGCAGGAAACTCCACCGCCAGCAGTCGTCACGAATGATCCCCGAACAACTCATGGAATCGAGATTGAGTAAAAGCGGCGAGGCCGGTTGCTGACATCGGAGTCCTGCCAGATCGCCACATTCGTTCCGAACGTGCCGCTGCCCAGCACCCGCCAGTCAGCGAGAGGGATGCCGATATGCTCGGTCGCTCGCACCGTGTAAGGCTCGCCCGCGTTGCCGGTGAAGGTGAGTTGGAAAATTCCGCCCGGCTGGACGGACGCGCTGGTGATCTGCGGCGCGGACGGGCCGTAGGTGAATTGCGCGGTGGCGGTCGTCGTCGTGTCGGACTTCACGCGGACCCAGTGCGCGCTGTAGCCGTCGGGAAACACATGCTTCACCGTCTGGCCGGGCCCGACGGCGAACTGGCCGTAACGGTGCCAGGTGTTGTCCGCAGCGAAATCCACCTCGACGGTGAACGTCACGGGGGCGACATTCGAGTGCGCGAGTTCCAAAACTTTTCGTTCGTAGCCGAACATCAGATACGGATCGCTCGCGACGCCGTTCGTCACAGGCGAATTCTTCCACGGACCGCCGACGCCGCGCGGCGCGCCCATGCGCCAGAGGTCGTCCACGTTGCCGAACCAGAGCGCGGCCTGGCCGTCGTCGCTGCGATAGACGTGGGTGTTCGTGGCGGAACTGGCGGGGATTCCCGCGATGGCGAACAAACCGCGCCACGAGGCGAAGTCGCTGATGTGCTTCCCGTGCGTGGTGATGGGACGGATGCGACGGAAGCCGCCGGAGCCGCTGAGGGGCAGTTCGTAAAACGTGCCGTGCGCCTGAAACATCTGCCGTTCGGTGACGACTTCGCGCACACCGCGCGGCCAGCCGGAGGCGAACGCGCTCTCGTAGGCGGCGCTGGCGCTGCGCGGCAGGCGAAAGCGATTTGCGCCCTCGGTGTAAATCACGGACGCGGCGTCGAGCGTGAACGGCGCGTTGGAGAGGCCGTAGGTGGTTCGCAGCGTGTTCTCGGCGGAGGCGTTCGTGGCGCGCCGGAGTTGGAGCGAGCCATCCATCTCGTAGTAGGCGGTGGAAGCCGCACCGTTGCTGCCCACGAGCGTGGCGGCGAATTGCAGCGTGCGCGCATCGGCGGACTGCGGACGGAGAATGCCGTCGCTCAAACCATTCGTGGCGGACGCATCGGCGATGCCCGCGAACAAATCCGGCGTCGGGGCTTGCGGCGGATTTTGCAGATGGAAATACGCGGTGACGCCGGTGGCGTTTTGATCTGCGACAAGACGAACCCAGGTCGTGTCGAAGTTCTGCGGGAAGATGTAGAAGGCGTAGCCATTGTTCGTGACGGCGATGGTGGTGAGATTTGTCCACGCGCCAAGACCGGTGGCGTCGTGTTGCACGGTGAAGTTCACGGTCGCGGCGGTGGAGTGTTTCAGGTGCAGCACGCGGCGTTGGAAACCTTTGACCAGGAACGCTTCGCCCGGCGTGTTCGCGGTGATGGCGTCGTTGAGCCACACGCCGCCGAAGCCAGCGGGTTTGCCCCAGGTTTCAAGATCGCTCAACTGCCCGAACCACGGTGCGGAGTGGGATTGCCCGGCCCAGATGTTGCCACCGGTGGTCGAGGCGTCATCGCGCCCCATGACGAGCTGGCCGTTCCACCAGCAGTAATCCACGGGCATCTTGAGATAGGTGCAAATTGGATGGATGCCGGCGGTGTTGGTGAAGGAAAAGCTTTTGGGAAAGTAGTAGAACAGGCCGTGCATGTGCATGAGCATTTTGCCGTCAACAATTTCGCGGATGCGCGGCCACTCGGTATACCAGCCCGGATCGGCATCGTGCGTGTAGCTGCCCTTGGGCAGACGGTAGCGCGTCCAGTTGCCGTTTTGAAGCAGGCGCAAAATAACCGAACGCGTGTCCCAGCCGACCGCCCACAGCCGGTCGTCGTCGGGCTCGTTGCCATACACGCCGCCCGGCCCGGTGACCTCGGTGAACTTGTTGGACTCGATGACCGTCCAGTTGGTGCCGTCCCACGAAGACAACGAGCCGCCGACGCCGTTGTTGGAATACACCACCCGGCCCTGTGAGGTGTAGAGTCCCTTGCCATGCTGCCCGGGGAGATTGGCCTTCACGCCGACCGGCCCGCCACTGTTCATGTCCTCGTAAAGCTGCGTCACCGCCAGGGTGTTCACGTCCACTTCGTATAGCCCCTCTTCCATCGTCGCGATGTAAATCTTGTTCGCCGGGTCGGTCAGATGCCGGGCCGAGCCGGTGAGACGCCCGGGCATGATGCCCGGTGAAATCGCGCGCACGGTGCCGTTCGAGTCAATGAGGTAGTGACCGATGTTAAGCTGCTGCGTCTCGCGATGCACGAGGCGGTTCGCATCGGTGCAACCGACGCTCGCGGGATGGGCGGTCAGCGTGAGGTTGGGGTCCACCATCCACAGCTTGTCCGCGCTGCCGTTGGGCTGATGTGGCGGATAGGTGATGAACCAGAGCTTATCCGCCCACGGCATCACGGCGCCGATCCCGATCTCGCCCTCCGCACTGAACACGGCCAGGTGCGGATACGTGCCGCTGATGTTGACGATGGCGTTGGTGACGACCGGAGGTATGGCGGTGACCGTGGCGGCAACCTCGTCCACCTCGAAGCCGGGGTTGTTGCCGAAGACGGTGGTGAAGACGAAGAATCTGGCGGTATTGGCCGTGGGCGTGCCGCCCTGATACCAGATGATGTTCGACGCGCTGCTGCTGAAGTTCGTCGTGCCCGCGTCGGAAAGCGCCACCGCCCAGCGGGCGGTGCCAAGGCCCCAGTTCTGGCCGGTGACCCGGACGCGATACCACTGGTTGGTCGCCACGGCGGGCAGCCCGGCGAGATTCTGCCATGCGGCACCGTCGTAAGCAGCCCAGCCGGACTGATGGCGAAGACTCAACGCGGGCGCGCTGCTGCTGATCGCCCCGCTGGAGGTGGAGACATGCAGATGAAACTGGCGGTTGGTGGTGCTCTGGATGCGCAGCGAGAACTCCACGCTGAAGTCCCGGGCACCGGCGGGCGCAACGCCGTCGAAGCGCGCCCCGAGTTCACGGCCCGTGCCAGCGGTGTAGGCCGCCAGTCTGGCGGCCTGACTGGATCCATTCGCGCCGCCGCCATTTTGAATCACCACGCCGCTGGTCAGCCCCCAGCCCGGCGCAAAAGTTCCCGCCTCAAAGCCATCCTGGACGACGGTCTGACCGGACACCGAAATGGCCAGGCACAACAGCGCGAACCCGGAAAGTCTCCGGGCGACGCCGCCCAGCTTGTTCAAGTGCATCACAAAACTACTCGGCGTGCCGACGCGCTCCCAATCCGACTGCCAGCACCCCCCTCAATAGAAGAATCCACCGATGTGCGGTCAGGGCACGTTGGCGTGGAAGTAGATTTCCGTCCCCGCTGCGGACCGCATCCTGGCATTCCTGTTAAACTTGGAACCGTTCACCCATTCAGCATGGCCGTCGGTGAACCCTTCGTTTGCGCCCACCGGCTGCCCCTGTTCGAAGTGGTTCACGCCGCGAATGGTCGGGAAATCCCCCTGGCGCCCCCAGGTGCCCTGCCATTTGCGGTTGATGTCCGTCCACAGCAGCGCGTAGTAAGGCCGGTCGGTGGATTTGATGGCAAAGATGGGCAGGTGTGCCCGCAAATTGCCGCCTCCGGGCAACGCGCCATTGGCCGGGTAGTAAGTGCCGATCTGCGCCGGGTCATTGTAGTCCGGCATGCCCGCAAAATAAAAATAGCCGGACACGGTCGTGGCCCCGTTGTTGAAGAACCAGAAGGAGTTGTCCGCCTTGTTCCAGTCCGGGTTGGATGGACAATAGAATGATTCGCGCTGCACTTTGTAGTCCTGAACGAAGGTGTTGCGAAACGCGGCCTGAATCTGGTGCGGTTCCGGGTTGCCATCATTCAGGAAGGTGTTCTCGTTGTCGTCCGCCGCCATGATGGTGGCGAGGCCAAGCTGTTTGATGTTGTTCAGACAACTTACCCGCTTGGCCTTCTCCTTGGCCTTGGCCAGCGCCGGCAGCAACATGGCCGCCAGAATGGCGATGATGGCGATCACCACCAGCAGTTCGATTAAGGTGAACCCCTGGCGGAACCAGCGCCCACCCGGCGCCTTTCCGAATTGAATCGTTTTCATTTTGGTATGCGTTCTCTTGGCGGGCAGGCCCGCGTCCGATGCCGGCGGGCCGCACGCGCGGTTGTGGTCATGGTCAAACCCGAATCAGGGCGCGTTCGTATAAATCAGACGGAAGAACACCGTCGGATCCGTCTTGTTGATCGGGAATGTCATCGCGTTGGTCAGTTCCGAACCTGGAACATTCACCCAGTTGGTCTTCAAACCGATGCTTCGCGGATTGGTCTGGGTCTGCAGCGTCCACCCGGTGTAGTTGCTGGGCCAGCCGATGGTGATGTTGCTGCTGGTCGCGCTGAACGTGATGTTCGTCGGCGTCGTCGGAATCGGCGGAGCCACCGCCAGGACCGTGATGCTGCCGTCCACGGCTAGGTTGTTGGCGAAGGTCACGCCAGGAGGCGGCACAACGGCGAGCAGGTTCCCGTTCACGAGCGGCTGACTGAATAGCGTGAACTTGTCACCCACAATGAGCGCCGGGCCGAGGTTGCTCACGATCACCTGGCCGGTGCCGGTGTTATTCAACCCGCCGGTGACGCTGACGAGGTCGTTCGATTGCGGGAGCGACTTGTCCAGTTCGACCGCTATGTTCCCGGCAAGGGCGAGCCCGCCGCTGAAGGTCAGCGTGCCGATGCCGTTGTTGCCGGGGGCGAGCGTGCTGCCCGCGTCCAGCGTGGCCGCGCCGGAAACCGTGCCGTTGCCCGTGAGGGTGCCGCCGTTCTTCACCGCCACCGCTCCGGTGCCGGCCGCCGTCGTGGTGTTGACGCGCAGCGTGCCGTTGGTCACCACCGTGCCGCCGCTGTAGGTGTTGGCGCCGGAGAGCGTCAGGTCGCCGCCATTGACAACGAGGGCCACCCGGCCGGGGGATACGCCAGCATCCCGAATCAATCCCGGATAGCTGGACGCGCCGGTGATGGTCAGCACGGAGTCGGTTGCGGTGGAGCCGTTGGTGATGGCGACTGTTTGATTGTTCACCCGGGTGATTCCGGCCAGCGATTGATTGTAGCCGGCCAGGTCAAACGTCGCCGGGCCATTGGCACTGCCCAAATCCAGACTGGCCAATGTGGACAAGCCATTGTTGCCGCCCAGCAGGATGGTGCCGGTCAACTGGAAGTTGGTGTAGGAACCGCCGCCGCGGAAAATGCCGGTCCCGGCGCGGAAACTGACTGCGACGGAAGAGTTGATCGGACTGGCCACCGTCAGTGTGCCGCCGCCCGTGCTGGCGAAGTGGCCGCCTGCCCCCGGTATTCCGTTGATGGTGATGGGACCGTTGGTCAGCGTCGCGTTGCCGGCGCTGGTGTTCTCCATGAGGCCGCGGAATGCCTCACCGCTGCCGCCATTGATGACGACGGCATTTGTAATGGTCACTCCGTCCTGGATCGCCAGCCGCCTGGCGTTGGGATTAATCGTCACCGGGCCGGTGCCCAGCGCGGTGTCGCTGGCGGCCACCAGGATAAAATTGGTAATGGTGGTGCCGCCGGCGTAGCTGTTGTTTCCCTCCAGCCGGACGGTGTTCGGCCCGATTTTGAGCAACGAGCCGCTGCCCGAAACATTGCCACTGATCGTCAGCGTGCCGCCGTTGGCATCAAGTATGGCTTCCCCGCTGACGGTGACTGGGCCGGCCCATACGTTGGTGCCCGTGCCGGACCCCAATTCCGCCCAGATGCGGGAGCCGTTGGTCAGATTCAGCGTCCAAGTCGGACTCACCGAGCTTTGATAGAACTCCAGCGTGCCGTTGGTGCCGACGGTCAAGGTGTTCGCCGGGCTGCCGTTGAGATTCGCCGCGAGTTGGATGCCCAAAATGCCTTCCGCGATCTCAATGTTCCCGGGGTTAATCACGGTGGTGCCGACCAGCGCGACATAGTTGCCGCCGACCTTGGTCAGGTTGTAACCCGCCATGTCGAGCTGGTTGCCCGCCCCGCGCATATCCCACCGCCCCGCGCCACCGGGCAGACCCGGCCCGCCGATGGCCGCATTGCCCGCCAGCACCATCTGCTGGACGGCATTGATCTGCGTGTTCGGGCTGCTGTTGATCACTGCGCCCGCGCCGCCGACGCCCGCGCCGGAAACGGTCAGCACTTCGGCCCCGAGATTGAGGGCATTGGCCGCCAGCGTGCCGCCGAGATCCAGTGTGCCGCCACCGCTGACCGTGGTGCCGACAGTCTTGGCCCCAAGCGCGTTGTTGTGCTGCACCACCACCGTCCCGCCAGAAATGGCGGTGGTGCCGGTGTAGGAGTTGTTGTTGGCGAGCGTGACCGTGCCCGAGCCGCTCTTGGTCACCGTCGTGCCGCCGCTGATGGCGCCGCCGGACACCACATAGTTGCTGACCGAATGGTTGAACGTCAGACTGGACGGCGAAACGCTGCCCTGAACCGCCACGTTAAAGCTGCTGGCGGTGTCGTTGAAGACGACAGCATCCCCGGTGTAGAACACGTCCGGGCTGGCGCCGTTGAGCCAGTTGGTGGTGGTGGTGACGTCCCAGAAGGTGGGATTGGTTGGATCATTGCCCTTCCATACCAATGTCGGTCCGGCGGAGGGCTTGAAGTAAAGTTCCGTATTCGAGTTGGTCAGATAGAAGGTGCCGCCGCGCACGCCGACGGCTTGGAAGTTGGCCGCGCTGCCTGTGATGCCGCCCGCCGCAGCCAGCACGAGGACGTCACCCGGCGGGAAAGCCGAACTGAAGCCCACCTTGATCGGTCCTGTGGCTGCACTCACTGAAGCCGCCGCAAGACTGACCGGCGTGGACGGATCCGCAATCAGGGTGGAATTGGCGTTCAGGGTCAGCGAACCGGAGGTTGTCGGCTCGCCACTCAAGGTGGCTCCGCCCGCCACGGTGATGGCCGAATTCATGTTCGCCACGAAAAGGTCCAGCCGGCCTTCGCTCACCGTCGTCGAACCTGAGTAAGTGACTGTGGATCCGTAGAACTGCTGCGTTCCGGTCCCCTGCTTGACCACGCTCAAAGTGCTGCTGCCATCCACGATCGAACCGCCGGTGCCGAAGGAGTTGGTGCCGGTGTTGAGGATCAGCGTGCTCGGCGAGGCGCCGTCATTTTTGATCGTTCCCGGACCGGCAATGTCAAACAGCCCGGCCACGGTCTGGTTGAAACCGTTCAGGTCCACAAAGCCAAGCCCCAGCGCGAGCGGGGCATTGGTGGCGAAGGCATTGTTGGCTCCCAGCTTGACGACGCCGGTGGCCGATTGATCGCCATAGGTGCGCGTCTGACCGTAGCTGCTGCCGCTGCCCGAGATGGTCACCGTCCCGTTGGCACCCGGTCGGAGGATGACTGTCAGGTTTGAAGTCGCCCCGGTGATGGGGCCGCTCACCGTGAGTCTGCCCCCGTCCTCCGTGCCGATGCGCGCCTCGTTCGCGCCGATGATCACGGGGCCGGCCCAAACATTGTTCCCCGCATCCACCCCGCGCAGCGCGCCCCGGGCACCTCCCACCCCCGCGCCGGAAATTGTAATGGTCTCTCCCGTAACGACAACCCCCGTGCCAGCCCCGTCACCCACCGCGAGGGTGGCCCCGCCGGAAGCAAAACTGCCTCCGTTGGTCGAACCCAGGGCGGCACCGTTCAAGACTTGCAGTGTTCCGCCAGTGGCCACGGTTGCGCCATCGTAGGTGTTGGTATTGGCCAGCGTCAGGATGCCTGCCCCCGTCTTGAAAAGGCTGGTGGTGCCGGCAATTTTTCCCGCACCATTGAAGGTGACCGCCGCCGTGGGGATGTTCACGTTCACTTCCAACGGTTTGACATCGTTGGTGATGGTCACGATGTAGAAGGTGCCGGCCGTGTCGTTGAACGTCACGATGTCCCCGAACCCACCGGGGTATTCCTGATACGCGGCCGTGCCGCTGTTCCAGTTCAGCGCGCCGTTGGTGGCCCATTCGGCGGTGCCCGCCGACCACACCAATGCCTGCACCGAGGAGGTCACGACCAGCGAAACCGCCGTCGCCCCGTCCACCAACCCGGCCTGCATTCCGGGAGGCAGCGTGCCCAGCGTGAACGTGCCGCCGCCCACTTTGCTGCCGCCGTGATCAATCAGTTTCGTGGTGCCGACGGGCAGCCCGGCCCCGCTGATGATGTTGATGACGTTTGAGCCGCTCGCGTTAAGCGCGGTGGTGGGGATGATCGAAGCCGGCAGGGATACGACGTTCCCGAAGGCCAGGTTGAGGGTGGCGTTGGTCACGTTGACCGAGGCGGTGGACCATGATTGGTCATTGATGGTGAGCGACGCCGCAGCGCCATTCGCCAGCGTCAGGGCAGAACTGCTGCTGGGCAGTCTCATCACCAGGGTTCCCTGCCTGACCACCGTCGGACCGGTGTAGGTGTTGGTGCCGTTCAACGTCAATGTCCCCGCGCCAAGTTTGGTCAAGCCGCCGTCCATCGCCGCGTCGCCCGTGATGTCGCTGTGCTGGAACGCCGGCAGCGCGGTGACGTTGAAACCCGCCGTGTCAATGATGGCTCCCCCGTTGCGGACGTTGACGCGCGGAATGTTGCCGATGAACGAGGTGTTGTTTGTGCGGGCCTGCAGAATGCCGCCGTTGAAGTTGTTCGTATTGGCGCCGAAAGTATGCGTAAGCGCGTTTGCGGCTAGCGTGCCGCCATCCAGGTTCAGGACGGCCGCGCCGGAATTGAAGAATAGTGTCGGCACTATGCAGCTCCCGCTGTCGATGTTGAGAAATGATCTCCGGCCGGTGCCGCCACCAAGGCCAAGGGTGATGTTGGCGGCGGAATCACAGATGAAGGTTCCCCCGCTGATGTTCAGCGTGCCCACGTTATTGTCGCTGTTGCCAATGACATCGCCGACACTGGTGTTGGTGGTGATGAACGTGCCGCCCGTGATGGTCATGGTGCCGCTGCCGTTGGCGCCACTGCCGATGACGAGGCCGCGAATGCCGTTGGTGCCATAAATCGTGGTGCCGAGCGAGGCGTCATAAACCAGATTGGACCGCGTCTGATTGTTGACATCCAGCCGATGGCCGATGGCAGCCGCCCCTGTGGGGCCGACGTTCAATCCCAGCCAGTTGCCGGGCGTGGACCAGGCCGTGCTGTTGGTGCCGCGCCAGGTGTAGGTGGCCGCTTGCGCACTTGCCGCCAGGGCGAGGGCGGTGAGAAGCAGCAGCCACTGATCCCAAGTCCGTGTATTGAGTTTGCGGTGGGTGTTCATAGATTTTTTCGCTCGTTCCGTGTTTGCGATTCGTTTGGTTTGATGCTGGGTTTTCTGCGACTGCATTCACTGGAATGCCGGGGCTTGCGGGTCATTAAACATCCGTCCCCCGCCCGCGCCTACTACCCGACCGGATAGGCTCCGGAAATTGGGTCAATCACTCACCGAGGATTGTGAAGCAGGGGCTCCGGTATTAACCGGTAACATGAAGCAGAAGAATATAATACCAGCGTTTGCGGCAAAGTTTTTAGGATTTGCGGCAAACCGGTGGCCGGCTTCATTGAGGCAAGCAGCCCGGCCGGGCCAAAATCGTGTGGTTATGACCGGCGTGAACCAGCACGGTGTCCGGGACGTTGGTGCGGAAATTCATCTCCAGCACGCCCGCCAGGAACTCCGCCTTCTTGCCGCCGTAGCCCTCATGCGTCATTTCCAGAGAAAGGTTTCTCCCTTCTTCAACTTGAGTTCATGGACTTCCTGCCCGCAGCGAACCGTGGCCGCGTTGCCGTTCAGCGATAGAATTTTCGCCGAGCGAAGCTTTCCGCTCTTCCACTGCATATCCACCTCGAACCCGCCGCGCGCGCGCAAGCCCTTCACCGAGCCGGTCGGCCAGACGGCAGGCAAGGCCGGCAACAGGACGATTTCCCCCGCATGACTTTGCAGCAGCATCTCGGCGATGCCCGCAGTCGCCCCAAAGTTGCCGTCAATCTGGAACGGCGGGTGCGTGTCGAACAGGTTTGGCAATGTGCAGGTCGCCAACAGATGCTGGAAATGCCGCGCGGCTTCGTCGCCATCCTGCAGGCGCGCGAAAAAATTGACCAACCAGGCGCGGCTCCAACCGGTGCCGCCCCCGCCCCTGGCCAGCCGGTATTCGAGGCTCTTTCGCGCCGCCGCCAACAACTCGGGCGTTTGCTGCTGCGTGATCTGGTTCCCGGGATGGAGCGCGTAGAGATGCGACATGTGCCGATGCCCGGGTTCAGCCTCGGCGTAATCCTCGACCCATTCCTGCAAGCGTCCGGTTTTGGGACTGATTTGGATGGGTGCCAGACGACCCAGTGCCTTGCGGATCTGGCCGCAGAACTCCGGTTCAAACTTCGCTCCACCCAGCGCATCGGCGGCCGCGAGGCAGTTTTCAAACAGGTCGCGCACGATCATCAAATCCATTGTGGCCGCGTAGGTAAACTTCGCCTTCGTGCCGTCCGGCTTGATGAACGTGTTCTCCGGCGAATGCGACGGAGCCGTTACCAATTTCCCCGCCACCGGACTGCCGGGCGGAGCTTCGACCAGAAAATCCAGGATGAATTGCGCCGCCTCGCGCATCTGCGGCCAGGCACGTTTGCGGAGAAACTGTTTGTCCTGCGTGAACTGGTAGTGTTCCCACGATTGCCGCACCATCCACGCCGCGCCCATCGGCCACACGCCCCAAACCCCATCCACCGGCGCCGCACCGCGCCAGAGATCCGTGTTGTGATGCAACGTCCAGCCGCGGCAGCCGTAATAATCTTGGGCCACTTTAGCGCCCGTGATGCGCAGATCGTCAATCATGTCATAAACGGGCTTGCCGCATTCGGAGAGATTAGCCACTTCGGCGGGCCAGTAGTTCATCTGGAGGTTGATATTGACCGTGTATTTGCTGCCCCAGGCCGGGGCGCTGTCGCGATTCCAAATGCCCTGCAAGTTGGCGGGCTGCGAGCCGGGCCGGCTGGAACTCAGCAACAGGTAGCGCCCGAATTGAAAATAGAGCGCCGCGAGCGCGGGGTCTTGTGCGCCGGCTTTTACCGCCTTGAGTCGTTCGTCGGTGGGCTTTTGTCCGGCGGATTCGCCACCCAGCTCAATGGCCACACGGTCCATCATTCCCTGAAAATCTTTCACATGCCGCTCCCGCAGTTTCTCGTAGCTCATCTTCGCGGCCCGCTTCAACTGGCCCGGCCATTCCGCATCGGGATTGCCGGCGATGTCACGGAAATTGCGGAAGCTGGTGCCCACAGCCAGGCACAGCGTCACCGAATTTGCACCGGCTACTTGAAGGGAATTGGTCCCCGCCTGAACTCTTCCGCCATCCGACCTGGCCTGTATGGCCGTCGCAAAGCGAATGCCCGGCTCGGACCAGATCGCGATCCAATCCTTGCGCTTGCCGTCCTCATGCCATTGGCCGCGCATGACCAGTTGTCCGCCCGGAGCATGGGCGACCTGGTTGGGATAGATGGAATCAAGTCCCGCCGAGAAGCTGATCTTGCCCGGCTCGCTGGCGGTCAGGCGCAGCACGAGCACGCCGTCCGGATGGGAAATGAAACATTCACGGGTGAACACGGTGCTGCCGCAACGGAACCGCACCGTGGCGATGCCGCGCCGCAAATCCAGGTCGCGGCGATAATCCTCAACCGGCCCGGGCAAATCGCATTTCAAGCGCAAGTTTCCCAGCGGTTGAAACGCCGCCTGAAACGGTGGGTCGCCCATGAAATGCTTGTTTGCCAAAGCCGTGGCCTCGCCTTCCTTGCCCGCGAAGAGCAACCGCCGAATCTCCGGGAGAAATTCCGCCGCGCCCGGCTTGGAATAATCGTGCGGCACGCCCGCCCAGAACGTGTCGGCGTTCAGTTCGATGAGTTCCCGGTCGGCCCCGCCGTTGACCATGGCTCCCAAGCGGGAGTTGCCAAGCGGCAAGGCTTCGTTCCAATTCGCGGCGGGCTTGTCATACCAAAGTTTAAGGTCTGCTTGAGCCATCACGTCCGGTGCCGCCGCCAGCAAGATCAGGCCGCCCCATTTCCGCAATTGTTTGATCGTCGAGCTATTCTTCATATCGCAAAGTGTTTCAGATTATTAAGACCACGGTCGGAAAGGGAGGTCTCAGTTCGCATTTCCCACGGCCTGCGGCAGGGGTCGTTCGGGCCAGGTTTGCCGGTTTTTGAGTTCACCGCCACGCTTGAATCCGTAAATGTTTCTTTCTTTCTCGGCAATCGGAAGCGGCTTGAGGATGAGCGGCGGTTGTTTACCGCGTGGGAACAAAATCACGGATTCGCTTTTGCGCAGGTCAATGCGGTATTCGCCGGGCGCGATTTCTTCAATAGCCGGTTTCGCCGCGCCCATGTAATCCAGCGTCCCTTTCCAATCCGGCACCTTCAGCACGCACGGCTCGCCCGCTTCGCTCTGAATGGCCACCCACTCCGTGCGACCGGCGGAGCGGACTGCACTGACCACAAATGCGCCCTGGGCGCGCAGCCGATGGAACGCCGCGTTGGTCCACGTTGACGGCACGGCAGGAAACACACGCACTTTGCCGCCCCAGCTTTGGAGCAGCAGCTCCATCGCGGCGGAAGCGGCTGTCAGCGGCGTTTCCAGAGTCGGATTCAGTCCGCCGCTCTCGACATACATCGTGTTGGCGAGCAGCGCGGAGATGCCGATCTGATCGGTCAAAAAGTGCCGCAGCATCGCGTAAGCCTCATCGCCCATGCCCAACGCGGAGTAGAGCGAGCTGCCCCCGGTGTAAGAGTAGCCCGTAAGTTCCTTGCCATTCTGGATGTGATGCCAGTGCCGCACCGTCTTGATGCAAAGCTCACGATCCGCCGGATGGTCGGGATTGAACACGAACAGCGGGTAGAGGCCGATGACATGGGAATAATGCCGGTGCGACTTCGCCACCGGCTGGTTGCTGCCGATGCGCAATCCGTCCCCGTCCACCGGCGGCGGAACCAACTGGTCCAGCACGCGCTGCCACTCGGCGGCATCGGCATCCGGCGAACCAAAGCGGCGGTTCACCTCGATCATGCTGCGCAGCAGCCAGCGCAGGAGGGCGAGGTTGTAGTTGCTGTTGGGATAGGTCTTGAAGCCTTCATATTCCGGCGATTCCATCGGCCGCAGTTCCAGTTTGCCGTCCGCGGTTGGCTGCAAGAACGGCCGGTAACCCGCAAAAACCGCCTTCGCCTTGGGCAGCCAGCTTTGCTGGAGCGTTTGCCAGTCGCCGGCGTAACGCTGGTGCAGCCAGTAGTTGTGCAGCACCCAAGTGAAGTCGCCAAGTTTGGCAGGCGTTTCCAAAAAACTTTTCAACAACCCGTCAAACGAGCCGTCAATTTCCGTGATGAGATTCTGGCCGAGGTCGAGATGGTTGCCGGTGTAAGTGATCCAATACGCGAGTTGCACATTGAGATTCCACCAAAGCCCGGGCCACTGCATCACGCGGTTGAAAGGCCCCATGTTGTCCATCGGCGGCGCATCGGGTCGGCTGGCCGAAGCGAGCTTGTAAAGCTGGATGTAATAAAAAGCCTCCAGCTGCGCGTCTGGAACGGTCAGAAAGGTCCGCGCATAAAAAGCGTGCCACCAGGCGCGATGCGGCTTCAACAAATCCGGCAGACCGATTTTCGCCGCCGAGCGCACCTCGTTCACCGCAACGCCGGCCGACCTGTCCGCGGCGGGGACTTCGTTGGCGGTCGAAACATACAGCACGGCGGACGAACCATCGGCAGCTTTCTGCTCCAGCCAGGCCGTGGCATAATCACCGCCCGCGAGCAAAGGCTGCACGCAAACCGGCAGCCCATCCAGGTTCGTGAGTTGCGGATTTGGATTGGGGACGTAATTGGGGTTGGCCGACGGGAAAACCTGGGCGCGTGGCGAGGCGGGATTGCCCGGCAAAAACTCCCAGCGCCACCGAGCCGGCTGGCCTTCGGGCGTCCGCTCGGTGGACCGGACTTCCACCGCCTGAACCATGCGGTCGCGCAGCGTCACCATGCGAAGCTGAATCTCGCCCAAATCCGTCACGATGCGCCCGGTGACTTCCGCGTTCCACAAATCGAGCCGCAGGCTGCCGTCCTTGATCTTGCCCGCCGGATGCAGCGCAATGCGGCCAATGTCGAGCCGGGGGAAATCCCACATCACGCTGGCACCCGGCACGGCGCGGGAGGTTTTGCGGTCCGGCGCGCCGCGATGGTCGGTCACATCCACACGACCGAGATGGAAATCCATCCGGTTGCCCGCCAGCGTGCCATACACCATCAAGCCGAGCTGGCCGTTGCCAAGAAAGGCACCCTCGTTCCACTGGCGCGGCAACTGTTCCCACACCATGTCATGGCGGCCCAGAAAGGCCGGCCAGTCAACGTCCAGCTTGACGGCGGTTTTTTGGGGGGTGTCGGCAGCATGTCCGACCAGGAACGCCCCGACAACGAACAACACGGTGAGCAGAAAGGTTTTTGCCTTCATGTAATTGATTCTTGCGCCACAAAGCACGGGCCCGGTTGGCGTGTGGGTGATGTCACTCCTTCTCAATCATGACGCACGCACCGCCGCCCGGCGCGAGCTTTACGCGGATGATGTCCTTGCCATCAACTTTCCGCCTTTCCGTCCGCAAGGTTTCCCGGTTGGTGAGATAGTGCGCCGGTTCGCCATCCTGGATGATCGTGGCTCGGTGATTTCCTTTGGGCAGGAAGTCGAGTTTGATCTCCAGTGCCCGACCTTGTTCGTCGGTGGCCGCGCCGATCAGCCAGCGTCCGTCCGCCGCCTGCCGCGCCATCACGATGTGTTCGCCGATCACGCCGGACAAGGTCTTGCTCTCCCGCCAGGGCTGCTGCTGCGCGGCCAGGAAGCGCAGGAGATCGGGATGCTTTTGATAGAACTCCGGCACGTCGGGAATGATCGTCGCGCCGGAGAACGTGATCAGCGTGCGGGCGGCTTCAGACACCACGGTGGACGGCACTTCCATCTTGTTGTCCACGCGGGTCGTCGGCCCCTGGCGCAAATCAAACATCCCGTTGTTCATGTCAATCGGCCCCGCCAGCATGTTCACGAAGACGGTGGTGACAAAAGTTTTCGGCTGGAACACGCGTTTCGCGTCCAACTGCGCCTGACAGAACTCGCGCGTGACGGCGTTGGGCCAGGTGCGCATCTGGCCATAAGGATGCACCGGCCCGTCGTGGAAATTGCAGAGCAGTTTGTTCCTGGCGCACAGCTCGGTGATCATCCGGGTGCGGGCGTTCTTCTCCTCCGGCGTGCCGCGCATGAAGCCGTATTTCACGCCGGTCGCGCCCCACTCGCCGTATTGGGCCAGGGTTTGTTCGAGCGGAAATCTGCGCCCGCCGACGTCGTTCAGATAAAGCCAGATGCCGACGCCTTTTGCTTTGCCGTAAGCAATGAGTTTCCGCACATCGCCGGCCTTGTCGCCTTGGACCGGATCCGAATCAGGGGCGAACTCCGGCCCATACCAGTTGGCGTCGAGCACCAGATGTTTCACGCCGTTGGACGCGGCAAAGTCCACCATGCGGAGCCAGGAAGGCAGGTTCATCCGGTATTTGAAGCCGTCCGCCTCGGCGCCATCAATGCGCCAGTCCCAGACGCAGACGCCGGGTTTCACCCAGGAGAAATCGCCGACGGGATCGGGATTCAGCAGTTCGATCAGGTGCGAATCCACGAGCGCGCCGGGCGTCTGCCCGAAGAAGATCACGCGCCACGGACCTTGGTAGCCGGGGCCAATCGGGCCGGGTTTCGTGAGGGCGCGGAAGGCAGTGGGACCGCATTTCGCCAACCGCAACGGCTCACCGGAACGCAAATCCGCTTCATGCACCGCGAGGAAGGCTTCCGCCGCCGCCCGCACGGTCATGACCGGCTGCCGGTTGCCCGTGATGCCACTCAGTTTATCAGGACCGAGGTTGTGGTGCTCGTTGTTGTAAAACCAGGCGGTGAAATCGCCGGCGAAATTGTATTCGGCCAGGTCGCCCACGGCATTGGTCTGAATGCCTTTCGCATCGGCAGGAATGTCATAGCGGAAAGCGATGCCATCGTCATAGGAGCGGACTGTGATGGTCATGCGGTCAAACGGCGCGTTCGAGCAGGCAAATTCCAAGATGGTTTCATGAAACCGGTCAGGCACAACCGCGCGCTTGCCCCAGACCGGTTTCCAAATGGAGTTCACCGAGCGCGTCCTTGTATTGCCCATTTTCCAGCCAAGGCCAGGCATCTTCCCCGCCGCGCCAAAATCCAATCCCAGCGCGGAAGCCGTCAGGAGTGGCTGGCCGTGCGCCGCCAGTGAATAAGTGGCCGCGCCGCTGGCGCTGATGTCCAGCGTAACGGCAAGCTGACCATCAGGACTGGTCGTGGTGATGGGCACCGACCGGGCGGCGAGCGGAAGCAACAGCAACGCGGGGAGCACGAGGAGCGGGGGCCAAAGTGGTTTCAGCATCAGTGGTTTCATAAATTGAAACACGGCATCACCGGGCGGATGACGCGCGGTGATTGCAGAAATAATTGATCCCAGCGCATTACGATAATCATGGTTTGAAGACTCGCGATTGTCCGGACTGAAAACTGAAGTCAGCCCATTGATTGCCATATCGAACGCGGCAGGGCTGCCCGAGCAGCGATGTGATATTTGCCCGGGCGAGCTTTCCGTTCTTCCAGGTCATGTCCACCACGAAGCCGCCGCGCGCGCGCAAGCCTTTCACCCCGCCATCCGGCCACGCCGACGGGAGCGCGGGCAACAGTTGCAGAACTCGGATTTCGTCCTTCGGATTTCGGATTTCCGTCAGGTGGCTTTGCAGCAGCATCTCGCAGACGCCCGCCGTGTAGCCAAAGTTGCCGTCAATCTGGAACGGCGGCCCGGCACAGAACAGATTCGGATAAACCCCGCCGCCTTGATTGGAAATCGCATTCCGGCTGGGGGATACGAAGGTCAGGAATTCGTCGAGCAGTTTGTAGGCGCGATCGCCGTCGCCCAGCCGCGCCCAGAAACATATTTTCCAAACCTTGCTCCACCCGCAGCCATCGTCCCCGCGCGCGTTCAGCGAAACCTTGGCGGCCTGGGCGAGTTCCGGCGTCGCCTGCGGGCTGATTTGCCGGCCCGGATGCACCGCAAACAGATGGGAAACGTGGCGATGCTTGACCTTCGGGTCGTCCACATCCTCCATCCATTCCTGAATCTGCCCCCAGCGCCCGATCTGCGGGCCGAGCAACTTTGCGCGTCGCTCCGCAATACGCGAGCGCAGCTCTTCGTCCACGCCCAGCGCCTGCGAGGCTTCGATGAAGTTGCTAAAAAGATCCCAGATGATCTGCTGGTCGTAGGACGCGCCGGGACGCGGCGTGCGGTCGCCCTCCTGTATCACAATCTTCCCGTCCTTGAGGACAGGTCCGTGTTCCGGCGACCAACCGTCCGGCGTGATGAGCTTGCCATTTGCATTTGTCACCAGCCGGGCATCCCACATGCGAGTCAGCTCACGCAGTTGGGGATAGGCGCGGGTTCGGAGAAATTCTTTGTCGCCGCCGAATGCGTAATGCTCCCAAAAATGTTGCGCGAGCCACGCGCTGCCCGGCAGATGCAAGGCCCAGCCGCTGTTGCCGCCGAGCGCATTGTGGGTGCTATACATGATCCAACCCAATTCCGTGCGCAGCCGGGGATCGGGATTGAGCTTCGTTCCGAGCGCGATGTTTTCGACCCAATCAAACAACGGCTCGGCGCACTCGGGCAGGTTCGCCGTTTCATTCAGCCAGTTGTTCATCTCCACATTGATGTTGTGGGTGTAACCGCAATACCAGGCCGGCGACGGGTTGTCATTCCACAGACCCTGCAAATTGGCGGGCAATCCTCCGGGCCGTGCGCTGGCAATGCTCAAGTAGCGGCCATACTGAAACAGCAACGCCTCCAGCGCGCGGTCGCGGATTCCATTTGTTTGTTCGACCAGCCGCTGGTCGGTCGGAAGCGCGTTCCGTTCCTGATCGCCCACGTCGAGCGCCACGCGGTCAAAGAGCGCGCCGTGATCGGCGATGTGGTCCGCGCGCAGACGGGCAAAAGATTTTTTCGCTGCCTGTTCGAGCACCGCCGCCACTTTGGGTGCGGGCGAATCACCGCGAAAATTCATTTTCGGACTCGCATCGTAATCCGTCGCCGCCGCCAGCAGCAACGTGACCGCGTCAGCCCCGTCCACGGCGAGTTCACCATTCGTCGCCGTCACCGAACCGCCTTCAGGCAGCACCCGCAGCACGGCATGATAGGCGAGATTATTCCAGCGCAGATCTCCCGGCGCGGCTTTGTCTGGACGGGAAAACTTTCCGCTAAAGGAAAGCTGCCGGTCGGCTTCCGAAACAGCCGTCGCCACCGGCGCAAGTTGCCGACGCTGGACATCCTCGAGTCCGATCTGGAAAGTCAAACTGGCTGGCTTGTCGGCAGTCAGCCGGATGACCACGACCCGATCCGGATGGGAAGCAAATGCCTCGCGGGTGAACGTGACTCCGCCCGCCCGGTAACGGGTCGTCGCAATGGCCGTGTGCAGATTCAACTCCCGGCGATAATCCTCTGCCCCGCCAGACGACGCAAAACGCAGCATGATATTGCCGAACGGCTGATACTCGCCCATTGCGCCATCGCCGATGTTGTGGCCGAAAAGCTTCTGCGTTGCGTTCGTTCCCGTCCAGAGCGTCTGCTCATTGAACTGAATGCGTTCGTTGGTCGTGCCGCCAAAAATCATCGCCCCCATCCGCCCGTTGCCGACGGGCAAGGCTTCCAGCCAATTCGTCGCGGGCCGCGAATACCAGAGCTTGAGTTCAGGCGACGACGCCAGCGCTGCGGTCAGCGGCATAGCCAAACCAAACAGCAGTCCAAACATTTTCCATTTCATAATTCGTGTTCCTTGTTCGTTATCATCATCAACCTCACCGGCCCGTTCAAACCGCTGGGAATGAGGGGCGAGTCCTTGGTGAAATAGTTCCACGTCGTAAAGCAATACCGTCCCTGCGACGGGCGCGGCTCATTTTTCAAGAACCAGTCGGGGAATTCCTTGAGCGAGCCGCCGTGGCCCCGCGCGCCGGGAATCCACTCGCAATCCGGCGGTTCTTGTTCGTCGCCGATGAGCCGGTTGGCCCAGACGTTGGCGACTTCGATCTCCAAATCGTTGCCGCGCTCGCGCAGCAGACCGGCGGGAATCTTCACCTGCCAGGGCGCAGTCCAAACGACGCCGAGATCGCGTCCATTCAGTCTGACCCTCGCCGTGTGATTCACCACGCCAAGATCGAGCACGAGATTTGTCCCAAGCGCGGCGTCGAATCGCTTCCGATAAACGGCCGTGCCGCTGAAGTATTTGATTCCCGGCTCAGGACGCTTGGTCCAGTCCTCCAGCTTTTCAAACGCGACAGGATTCGTCGGCCCGCCCCAGCGCGGATCGAATTGGACCTGCCATGCACCGTCCAGAACGACGAGCGGCGACAGTTTCGGGAAGTTCGCGTTCTTCTCAACCGCGCTCGCCGAATCACGGAAGACGATGAAGAAACTTTGCCCCGGCGCAAACTCCAGGTTCACCAGCGTGTTGGAAGCGGTCTGACTGAACTCTGTCAACTTGCGCATCTCGCCCGTGACAGGGTCCCACAATTCCGGCTGTCTGCCCGCGACCGCGAACCGGCACTCCGCCGAACCGGCGGCGTTGGTGGTGTTGGCCACGAACCAAATATCCGCGCCTTTGCCGCGACGATGGATTGCCGAAATGTTCACCGGCCCCACATGCGACAAGAGTTTGAAGTCATCTTTCGCGAGAACGACCTTTCCCCATTGCAGCATGGCCTGGCAGCGAGTCCAGTATTGCACCATCGCCTTGCCATGCTCCCACCACGTCTGCGTGCGGTCGAAGTGCGTGCCCCACCAGCCCATCGTGTTACCGGGTTTGTAACGATCGTCCCACGGCTGCGGCACGACGCGATGCAGCACGAAGCGGTTGATGCCCGCGCAAAAGGCCTTGTCCCCGATGGGCTTCAACCATGCGGGATACTCCGACCACATGCTGGCATCCGGCCAACCCGTGAAGGCCTCGGCTTCGACCAGGTTTCTTCCGGTCCGCTGCTGGGCTGCTATGGTCGGCGCGCCAAAGCCTCCCCGCGTGGTCCAAAACTCCACCAGCACCCGGTCCACTTGCGGCACGACATCGTTCTGACGCCATTCGCCGCCGTAAGGCTCGCTTGAAAACACCAGCCCTGCGGCATTCAGCTTCTCACGGAACGTCCGGTAATACACATCACGAAACAAATCCCGCACCGTCTCACGGAAGTCGGCCCGGTATTTTTCCGTCTCCGCCTGGCTGCCGACCGTGCGCCCGGCCAGTGTCGCCAGAAACGGGGTCAGGTCGTAGCCGCGCCGCTTGAGAAATTCCTCGCGCATTTTCGGCGTCCACTCCGGCACGCCGGCCTCGTAGCTGTCCAAATGAACAAAGTTGAATCCCTTGCCGATCAAGTCGCCGATATGCTTGCGGATTTCGCCGATGACATGATCCAAATGGAAACGGACCGCTTCGGGATTCAGCTTGTCGCACTCCAAACCCTGCGCCTGCCACTGGGGCGGCTGAAGCAGAATGCCCTTCGTCGTGTAGCCGAAGCGATAAATCGTCCATTCGCCCGGCGGAACGTCCCATTCCGTTTTGCCGGTGAGATCAATCACCTGATCCTTCGCGACAGCACCTTTCGCCGGCAGCGCAATCACTGCGATGTCACGGTAAAACGTCTTGCGCGCGGGGATCACCGGCTTCTCCACCAGTCCGGTTTCCGGGTTAAATACCGGGAAATGCATCACACCGCGCGGGTCAACGACGGGCTGCGGCAAATCCACTTTGATTTTCCCCGGCCCGGTCGCCGCAACATTGGTGAAGCAAATCTGCGACATCGAAAGCTCCGGCGTGATCCACGGCCCGCCGCTCGTCGAATAGCCCGGACTGCTGGCCATGCCGAAATCCATGCCCAGGCGCCGCGATTCCAGCGCGGTGTGCCGCACGAGCTGCCACCACGGCCCGGTGAACGCCACGATTTCCGGCGTCGGACTCTTTCCAATCTCGCCCGGCCACGGCGTCGTCGTGTCGGCGCACGAAAACATCAACGTGCCGCCGTAACCTGCCTCGTGCAGCGCCTCCAAGTCTTTAGTGATGCTCGCCTTGGTGATGTTGCACCCCATCCACATCCACATCACATGAGGCCGCGCGGCGGGCGGCGGGTCTCGGAAGAGCTGTTCCAGCTCATCTGCACGAACACCTGCAGTCATGAGCGCGGTAACCGTCAGGATTCGCATGCCTGTTTTCATGTTGGTCATATCTTTCAGGGATGCCGCAGCCGGTAAAACACCGCCCGGTTTGCCGGGTTCAGTGGGATGGTGGCTTGGGTCCAGTTCTCGCCCCCGGCGATGTCGCTCCAGTTTGTGGCAAGGCCGGTGGCGGGCGGGTTCGTCTGCGTTTGCAGAATCCAGCCAAGGTGAGTCGCGGGCCACGAGAGGTTCAAAACCCCGTTCGTCACGGTGAAGGCGAGGTTTGTAGGACTCGAGGCGAAACCGTTGTTGATGATGGCGGTGGTGATGGAATACGGCGGCAGCACGAGGCTGCGGTTGCCGCCAAGGCCCGCGCCGGATTCGGCTTCGGCGAGCGTGAGGCGGAATGACGTCGAACCGTCGTCCGCTGTCTTGAATACCTTCCACGACCGCTGCAACGGATTCGCGGCCCACAGGTTCGAGGTCGTGAGCGTCGGATAGCTGTGGCTGGCACCGGTGTTAATCAGCACCACGACGCAGCGGTCGGCGATGCCGGGGCTGTTCGTGTGACGGAACAGCGTGACTTTCAGATTCGCGTCGGTGGTGCTCGTCAGCGCGCGCACCGCGCCGGGCCGAACGAATTTGGAAAAATGCCCGAGCGGATGATACGTCTCCGTGCCCGCCGGCCGGCCGTTGGCGAAATTGATCGTGCCATACATCACGTTCCACACGAGGTAGGCGTTGACGCGCTCATGGACGAACGTGTTGTGCATCGTCACCGCAAGCTGCATCCAGTCCGGCTGGTTGGTGAAGGCGGCGGACTCATATGTGTCAAACGGGTTCAACTCCGTCATGAATTTCGGCCATGTCGCGAACGGATACTGCGTGTCCAGCGCGGTCAACGCCGCCGTGCCCGTCGTCGCAGGGCTGTCGTGATAGAGATGATGCGCGAGGCCGAACAAACTTCCTGCCGGCAGGTTCGTGACGTAATTGGGAATCTTGCCGCCGGCAATCGCCGTCGTGTCCGGCCCGATGAATTTCACCGCACCGAGGCCGTTCGACTGGAAAGCGCCTTTCACTGCGGCGAGCGCCTGCGGATAGCCAGCCTTCGTCGCCGTCTCCGTCGGGTTCAGATAGCAGCCCGCCTCATAGGCGAAGTTCGTCCCGCTGGGTGTGAAGTCACATTCGTTTTGCAGCGAGAGATAATCCGGCAGCGCGCCGTTCGTCTGGTAAAACTGCATCGTGCGCGTCCACCAGCCCGCATAGTTTGCATAGGCGTATTGCCCGCCGACCTTCGCCAGGGTGCCGCCATACGCGCTCCCGGTGCTCTTCAGATCTTCCGGCGGCGACCAGGCGGTCAGCGTGATCCTGCCGGACGGCTGCCGCGCACGAAATGCCCTGGTCACCGCCACATTCGCATCGTCGTAGCCGGCAAAGCGCGAGTTCGTCAGCTCAAACGACGTGCTCAAGCGAATAAAACTGAAGTTCAAACCCGTCGGCGAAAAGAGTTCATCGTAGCGTTGGTAGGCATCCAAAAGTTTCTGGTCGCCCTGGCAGAAATTCCCGCCGATTCCGTAAATCGTCTGGAACGTCGTGGCCGGCGTGAGCGTGATGGTCGTTTGCGGAAAGTTCGTGGTCGCCACGACCAGGATCGTGCGGTCAATCGCGATGCGGTTCGACCACATCAAGCCGTAGTTGAGTGCCGGCAGCAACAGCTTGGAAAAACCTCCCGAGTATGCCGACGCGCTGAACAGCGCGAACGAATCGCCCGCCTGCAAATCCGGCCCGGCGTTCAGCACCTTCAGCGTGCCGCCGTAAGTCAGCGTCGTGACACCGGCAATCCGGGTGGCGTTCGGCGCGTTCGTGCGGTTGATCGTCAGCAGCGTTGTGCCATTCAGCGTGAGCGCGGAGTTGAAATTCATCGGTGACGTGTCTGCGCCGCCCAGCCCCGCCTGCAACGTCGCGCCCGCATCAATCGTGACCGCCCCCTGGTTCGTGCCGCTGCCTGCCAGCGTCTGGCCGCTGACGAGACGCCAACCGCCCGCGACGGACGCCACATCGAGTGTCCCGCCGCTCAGCACCCTGATGATGGAATTGTTTGTCGCCGCGTAGGGTGAAGTGATCCGCAGCGTGCCGTTACTGATGACAATTGGCCCATCGAAGCTGTTGCTCGCCACGCCCGCCAGCGTGACCGTGCCCAGACCGGTCTTGGTCATCGCGAGATGAGCCGACGTTGCGCCGCCGAGCGGGCCGTTGAAAACCCAGTCGCCCGAGCCGCTGAACACGATGGTCTTCGTGTAGGTGCTGCCCCCGCCCGGCACGGGCCTCACGTTCGAGCCAAACGTGACTGCATTCGTGGAGTTGTTGACGAACGGCAGCGTGACGTTCGCATTCCCGCCGCTCAGGACGATGGCATTGCCCGCGCCATTCGCGAACGTCAGCGCACCCGCGCCCGCCGCGACCGTGATGCCCGCGAGTCGGCACGACCCCCCGTTCACCGCAATGGTGAGCGCGTTCGTCTGCGTGACATTAAACGTGCAGCCCACGCCGCCGCCAAGATTGCCGATGGCTGTCATCGTGAGCGCGGACGTGTCGAGGGCATTGTTGCTGAAATTCGCCGTGGCATTATCACCCGGCACGCCGCTGGGCGACCAGTTCGCCGCCACATCCAAATCACCGCCCGCCGGTCCATTCCAGGTGCTGGCGGCAGGAGCCATCGTCGCGCCAAGGAGGACAAACAAAATGACGGATACTCTCAAGTTCATGATGGTCACCTTTGGACGAAACCGGTCCGCGTCCAGTTGGCAAAGTCATATTCCAGCCGGTGCCCGCCGATGTTGATCGCAAGATGAGGACTGTTCGTTTGCTGATACACCCACGGGTTCTTCAGCAGCGGCCACGCCGCGTAATTCACCGCGCGCCCGTCCACCTTCGACTGGCCGGTATAACGCGCCTTGTGCGGCAGCCAGGTCAGATCCAATTCGTGTCCCGTGAGCGAAGTGTAGCGCAGACGCGGACTCGCAGTGTTTAATCCGGTGGAATCAATTTTTGTCCTCGCAAGCACTGCGTCGGCAAAGCGATTCAACTCCGCATCCACCGGGCCGCCGGCGAATGGTTTCAGTTCCGACGTCTCCAGCGCCCAGCCGTTCGTGCGCGCCTCGCACCACAGCAAGTCACAGCCTTCCATCTGCCTCTTGCCCCAACTCACCGGCTGGACTGAGCGAAAGCCCATCAGCATCGAACCGTTGTGGCAGAACACCCACCCCATCCGCTCGATACGCTTCACGATCGCGCCGCGCGTCGTGAACGGCGCGTAGAGTTTCCAGTGGGGAAAATCCGCCGGCACGGCATACACACCGATGAGCGTGCCCTCGTGCTGCAGATACTGGCTGAACGGATTTTCACCGTAGCCAAGCTGGTTCGCGCGGTTTTCCTGCAAGCGATATGGGCGCGCCGGATTTTCCATGCACACAGCGAAGGTCGAGGACGGCTTGTCCGAAACCCATTTCAACAGCGTGCGGCGGCTTTCCTTGTAGAGCGACGAGGTCGGCGACTTCGGGTGGTCCCACTGGCTCGCGAGGCTGTAGTTCAACGAGTGATACGTCATGCGATGCACCTGCGCATCGCCGGACGCCGGCACGGAGGCGATGTGCGTGAACGGCTGCGAGCGGTCCTGCGCCACCTGGATGATCGGCTCGGGCAGTTGATAAGTCCCGGCGGGCGCCATCCAGAACCAATCTGTCCCAGACACCGGACGATGAGCACCAAAATAAATCCACGCCGTCGCCGCCGTGGAACCCATCGCGTCCGGCCCGGTCTGCGTGGAATACCAATACTTCGCGCGTGACGCTGAACCGACGTTGTAGCCCTGGTTCCAGGTGCAGGCGATGTCGAGGAACATCGCGTCCAGTGTGAGCGTGGCGCGCTGGCGCATCTCCGGGTCGCGGGCGAACTCGGCGAGCATCCGCACGGCGCACAAATCCACGGCGAGATAAATGGGCGCGCCGTATTCGTCGAAGTTGCTGCGGCAGATTTTGTCGAAGTAGCCGAAGAGCCGGGCGCGTGTCGCCTTTTGAATTTCGCCCGCGTTCAAGCCATCCGCATCCTTCAACTCCGGCCATTCCTCGGCGGCGAGGTAGCCCGCGCCATCCATCATCAGCCGGTAATTCATCGCGCCGTAGCCCTTCCAGATTTTGTGCGCATAGAGGGCACAGTAGTCGCGAATCTTCAGCGCGGTGGCCTTGGGAATCTTGTCCTTGCTGAGGAAATAGGTATGCACCAGCACAACTTTGTCGAACGGATCCAGCCCGGGCGGATTGAGCGGGTTCGCCACCAGTTTCTTCCGCGCCATCTCCAGCCGCGAACTCACCGCCGCGTCGAGCTTGGTCAGCGCGTAGTTGGTATCCACGTTCAACAGCAAACGCGCCGCATAGGCCGGAGCCGCGGCTTTCGGATATAATTCATCCTTCGGTCTGAGGCTCGCCGCGTAGCGAACCAGCGCTGCCGCCCGCTCCACGGAATTATTCCCCGAAAGCCGCCCGGCGGCCGCGACGGAAGCCTCAGCCGGAGTTTCAACCGGCACTGTGCCGCCCGGCTCTTGCGCCCTGATCCCCAAAGCGCACGGACAACAAACCGCTAGTGCGAGCCGAGCCAATGCTGGATATTGCTTTCTCACGATTCAAAGATTGCCAGCGGGCTTCAACGGGATGTGGACATTGCGCGCGATTCGCCCGTTTTTCTGATACCCATCCGTCGCGCCAAAGAGTGCCACGGGATCTTCGCCATCCAGCAGCAGCGCGGGACGCTCGACGTTCTGGTGGCTCGTTGTGCCGTCGGCCCAGTTAAATCGCGCGCCGAGGACTTTTGGATGCGTCGCCGCGTTCCAATGGAAACCATCTACCGACTCAAACAACGCCAGGCCGCCAGACGCGCCGGTGAACTTCCCGACCACATCCCGCGCGACGGCGTAGTAGCGATTGCCGTATTTCCGGCTGAACCAGATGTAAGGATCTTCCGCGAGCATCCAGTGTTTCTTCGCGTCCTCACCCTCGGCCTCGAACACGCGGCCCGGCTGCTTGACGTATGGACCTTCAGGTTTGTCCGCCACTGCCACGCCATAGCGCACGTTCCCGCCCATCACTTTGCCGGGCACGATCGGCACGGCTTTGTAGATCACAATCAGTCCACCATCCGGCCGCACGGCGGCGGCGGGATTCGCGACGCACAAGGAATCAAACGCCCCCGCGTCCGCGCTCACGTCCACAATCGGCTGGTCAAAGCGCCGCCACGGGCCTTCTGGCTTGTCCGCGATGGCCACGCCGATGCGCTGGTGATTTCGATGCGTCGGATAATTGCCGTCGCCCTGATTGCCGACGTAGTAGAGAAGATATTTACCGCCGCGCAAAACGATGTTGGGATTATGCGTCACGTCAGCATCCCAGAATTTCTTCCCCGTCGCCGCATTTGTCCCGCGCGCCGGCAGGGCGACGTTCACAAACTTGTAAGGCCCGAGCGGCTGGTCTGCGACCGCGTAGGCGATTTCCGAATGGATGGCCCACCCCGGCGCAAACCCGTTCGGGTTCTTCACCGGCCAGCGGGAATAAAAAAGATGATATTTCCCATCCGCGCCCCGCACCGGCGCACCGCACCAGACGAAATAACCCGGCTGCGAAAATTCGCAATCCACCGGCACAGGCTGAACCATCGCGCCGAGGTCAAGTCCTGCGATCCGAGTTCTCGCATCGGCGGCACGATCGGTGGAAGCTACACCAAACGCGCACTGCAGCAGCAGCAGGATGGGCCTTGTGGATTTAACGAGTCTATTCACCGCCATGGACCGTGAATCGTTGCCGCAACATCGAACGATGCAGCGGCGCCTTCACCCAACTTCTGACAGACGCCGTTTTTCTCGTATTCGACCTGCCACGGCGTGAGCAGGGGCGATTTCAGTTTCATAACGTGAAGGGGATGGGATCAGGGTTGCTTGAGGCTTGGAGCAGGGGCATGGGTGCCGAAGTCGTCCGGTTGCCAGGCTTTCCCGACCTCCGCCAGGCGGCGCACGACATTTTCGTCCAACAACCCATCGCGGTTGGGCGCGCAATTGAGCAGCAGATTACAGTTCCGGGTGTTTAACACCTTCAGCCGCTTTTCCACAATGTCGTCCACCGACATCAGCCCCTCGCCGGGGAACTTGAGTTTCCAGAACCAGGCGCTCTGGAGGGTCGGTCCCTGCTGCGAGACAAAGACGTTGCCCGCCGGCGCCCATTCCCCCATGGGTTCCTCGTAGTGGAAGAAGTCCACCACCTGATAAACCTCTTTCAAGGGCAGCTTCCGGCGCAATTGGTAATGGTCGGTAACCAGGATTTGCGGCTGGAGCGACTTCACATGCGCATAGATCGCGTCCCGGTCGGCCTGCGTCCAATCGGTGCCGCAATTCCCCCAGCCATCAAAGGTCAACGAGCCGATCTTCCCGTAGCGCGTGAGCAACTCGGTCAACTGCGCCTTGATGATGCCGATTTCCTCGGGGGTGATCTGCTTCTCGATCCCCAGTTGGCGGTCCCAGATGGAGAAATAGAAATGCGGTTCGATGCCGCGCTGACGAAACGCGTCACAGTATTCGCGCACGATGTCCCGCCCCTTGAGCGGGCTCGCCGCCACGTCGTAGGTGGTCGTCTGGCTGTCCCAGAGACAGAACCCGTCGTGGTGCTTGGTGGTGAGCACGGCGTATTTCATCCCCGCGTGCCTGGCCGCATCCGCCCATTGGCCGCAATCGAGTTTGACGGGGTTGAACGTGGCCGGATCCCGCCCCGGCAACACCCATTCCTGTTCATGGAATGTTCCCATGTTGAAATGGATGAACATGCCGAATTTCAACTTGGTGAAATCCGCACGCCTCTGCTCCAACGATTGGGCGGACAGGGTCGGCACGGCTGCGAGAGCCAGAACTGTGAGGAGGCTGAGTTTGAGGACCTTCATAAAATCGCAGTCAGGGTTGTTCAAGGCTTCGGGGCATCGGTGTCGCGGGGCGCGAGCAGCGGCACGAGCACCAGGAAAGATTCCTTCGCGTCCTCGGGCAGCGCGGCCAAAGCGAGAATGGATGGACGACCGTCCTCAAAAAGCAGTTTTGGCATTTCCAATCGGCTGAACTGCTGCTTCTCGCCGTCGTCCCAGCGGATGGAAAAGTCCTTCACCAGCGAATGTTTCGCGGGCCGCCACGAACGCCCGTCCACCGACTCGAACAACAGCAGGCTGCGTCCCTGCAGCGTGAGGAACGGCGCATCGTGATCCTTCACGATGGCGTAGTAGCGTCCGTCCTGAATCCACTCGAAATGGTCGTCAATGTGGAAAACAAACGGCTTCTTCACGTCGGGCAGCAACTTGTTTTTGTTCACCATTGGCTCTGGATGACGCACGAACGGGCCGAGCGGACTGTCCGCATCCGCGCCGTAATGGAACACGCCGCTGCCGAATTTGCCCGGCCCTTCGCCGAGGGTTTTGTAGTAAAGCCGGAAACCGCCCTCCGGCTTGATGACGAGGTTGGGCACGTTGATGATCGTCTGACCAAAGCCCGGACCAACATCCACTAGCGGCTTGTCCATCCGCCGCCACGGCCCGCGCGGTGAATCCGCCACGGCCACGCCAATGCGCTGGTTGTTCCGCTGCGTCCACCACTCATCCGATGACGCCGGAATCGCGCGGTCCGCCGCCCAGTTCGTTGTGCCGCGATTGCCGGTGTAGTAAAGATAGAACGTGTTGCTGACGCACACGACAGCCGTGTTGAAGACGGAATGGCCGTCCCAGAAGTCCCCGCCGCGCGTCGGCAGCGCCACGCCTTGAAACTCGTAAGGCCCGGCGGCATTCGTCGCCGTGGCGAAAGCGATTTCCGCGTGCGTGCACCAGGCGTCGAAGCCGAGCTTCGTCGGCCAGCGCGAATAAAAAAGATAAAACTTCCCGTCGCGTCCATCCACGAGGCTCGCATCCCACAAACACCAATCCGGCTGCCGGAAGACTGCCGACTTCGGAAGCGTTTGCGGCATGAGCCGCGCGAAATCCAAGTCGCCGGAGGCCGACGACGAACCCGGCTGATGCCCCATCCCGCCGGCTGACGACAGGCAGCGCCAGAGGCAGACCAGCGCCACACAACAAATTTTCAGACCGGGCGTCATCAGGGCTGGGTCGTCAGGTTGATTTTCACCACGTCCACGTTCTTCGTGCGCAAACTGTCCGGCAGGGCGAGATGCAGATTGCCGCCCTCGTATCGCAGCGGAATGGAATCTTTCGTGCGCAGCAGTCGCGCCTCGGCGGCTTTCGGCGCGTTGGTCCAGATCGCTTCGCCTCGGAACTCCGGCAGGAAATGGACGTAGGCCAGGCCCTCACGCGTCGTCACCGGCGCATTGACCTCGGCAGGCCACGGGCCGGCTTTTGCGCCGATGACCGATTCGCGGCTGTGCTGCATCCAGTCAGCCATTTCCTTCCACGCAGCCAGAGCCGGTTCGGGAATGCGTCCGTCACCTTTGGGTCCGACGTTCGCGAGCAGGTTGCCGCCCCAAGCGCGGAGGCGGACCAGTTTTTCGATGACCTCCGGAGCGGTATCCCAACCCTGCCCTTCCGCGTAGGACCATTTCCTGGCCGGCCAGCAGGTTTCGCACGTTTCGAACCAGCCGGTGAAGCGCTTCTCCGGCAGCTTGCCTTCCGAGTCGCCGTAGTCACCGCCGCCGCCGTTGCGGCGGTTAACGACGATGCCCGGCTGCAACTCGCGCACTTCTGCATTTGGAATCTCGCCGTGCCCGCCGTCGAACCAGATCAGATCAATCTTGCCGTAATTCTTGAGCAGCTCACGCACCTGCCCGCGCACCAACTCGGCGCGCTTGGCGTCATGATCTTTCGGCCTTGGCGGCAATTTCACCGGCTGATGGTCCATGCCCACCGCCGGGCCGCGCATGGAAAAACTTTTGTATTCCCGGTCAAACCACCAATCCGGCGGCGAGTAATACAGCCCGACCTTCAACCCATGCTTGCGGCACGCCGCAACGAACTCCTTTACGAAGTCGCGTCCGCCCAGACTGTATTTCGTGCCGAGGTCGCCGAACTCCGAAGGCCAGAGCGTGAAACCGTCGTGATGTTTCGTGACCATGACCGCGTAGGTGAAGCCCGCCGCCTTTGCCCGCGCGAGCAGGTCGTCATAGTTCACCGCGTCCGGCTTCCAGCGGTTGGTCTGGCCGTAATAGAAGTTGGGCGTGACGGTGACATCCTTCCACGGTTTGTTGGCCAGCATCCCCCACGACAAATCGCCCGTGGCGCTGACCGACGCCAAGCCCCAGTGAATGAACAGTCCCAGCCCCGCGTCGGGAAACCACTGGGCATCGGGATGGGCGTTGCGCGGACCGGACTTTTGCGGCGCAGCCTGCTGGAGCGCCGTTGCCTGACCCGCAGCGGCGTCATCGGCAGCGGCAAGCAAGGGAGTTCGACCGCCCACCAACCAGGCGATCAGCAGCAGTGTGGCGGGAATGTTGAGCTTCATTGTTGTTCAACCGGCCATGTCCGCGCAAAGTCAGTCATGCGTCAAAAAGTCATCGCCGCCTGTCGCGCCAGATAGCCGAATCCGTATCCGGCCTGAATGGTTGAGCCGGGCGCGACTTGAAGCGCACCGTCCCCGGCTTTGGCGGTCGCCGCCGGCTGCAACTTCATGCGACCGCTGAGAAACTCGGAATTCGCGGATTCTTCGGTTACGACGAGGCGTTCGGCGTCGCCGGAGGTGGAGGTCAGCCAAACCGTGCCGGACTCGACCTTCGTGTAATCGAAGTTCAGCGGGGCGCGAAGGCGGACCACCAGTTCATCCCCCTCACGACGCAGACCGACCCGGTTTTCCGCATGGGCGAGATAGGCCAGGCTGCAATTGAACGGTGTGTTGAACTGAATCCAGCCTTCCGTCCAGCCGAAGTTCCCCTTTTCGGGATGATACGGGTAATGGCCGTCCTTGGGGCTGCCATCAATCACGAAGCGCGCATTCGCCAGCCGCCCGATGCCGCCGGCGAGAAAGCTGAACCAACCGTGCTCCACACCCTCAATCTCGCGGGGGGCATCGTAGGAAAAATGCCGGCCAACCGGATTGCGCCCGAACATATTGTCGAAGTGCGACCAGACCAACTGCTCAATGCGCGACTTCGTGGCGGCATTGGTAAGGAACGGCTGCGCCGCCAGCAACGCGGCGGGCAAGCCGACGACGTTGCCCGGCTCGTTCCACATCGTCGGCCTCTCGCCCATCGGCGTCCAGCGGTCGCCATCGTCGAGCTTGCGAAAGTCCCAGAGGTTGTCCGAGCGGCGGACGACGACATCAGCCCAGGCATTGATCTTGGCAGCCAGACCGGCGGGCGCGCGCCCCGGATACTCGCGCAGCAGATGCGCCAGGCCGGTCATCGTGATGAATTCGCTCATGCGCTGGCCCTTGGTGACGAGCGGATCGTTCCAGTCCAGGTTGGCAATCGTCCACTCGGCCTGCTTGAACGCCGCCTGAAAATACCGCTCCGCGTCCGCCCGTTGCTCGCGCCTGGCTACCTCATAAAGCAACAGATTCGGCTCAAGGGAAAAACCTGGCGGGAGACTTCCTTTGGTGGAACCCACCTTGGTCTTTAGCGCCAGCAAATCGTGGCCCTGGCTTTCATCGTAAGGATATTTCCGGTCGCAGGCTGCATCGGTCCAGTGCCGGAAGGCGAAGTCGCGCACGGCCTCGTAATTCTGCGCGGGCAGGAAATCTTTGAGCCAAGGCCAGGCGTAAAGGAAGTAGGCCAGTTGCGCCTTGAGCAATTCGTGCGTCAGTTCCTGCGACACGATCACGTCCGCGCCCCAGTGGATGAGTTTCACGATGTCGGGAGCGTCGTCCCGATAAGGGTGCAGCGCGCCCCAGAGTTTTGGATTCGCGGGCTTCTCGTATTTGATCTGGCGCGGCATCCGCTCGTAGGCCGAGGGATTGGAAAGCCATTGCGGCACGAGCGTGTGCAATTCCCAGCCAAAGTGATGGTCATCCCGCCAGCCGAACGATCCCGGGCAAACGGCACGCTCGTTGCCGACGTAATGGCGGCTGTCCACCATGAAATCCACTGCGCCCTGATAACTGATCCGCTCCAGCCACCACGGCCCGATGCGGAACGGCACGGAGGAATTCGTCCCCGCCACGACGACAAACTCGCGCGTGTCCTCCGGATTGAACGCGGAAAAATCACCGATGTGTTCCTGATCCAGCTTGCCCGTGAACAAGGCGTCCCCGCCCTTGGCCGGCCGGACTTCAAACGCCGTTCCTGCCGGCAACGTCGGCGCGGTGAAGCGTTTCGGTTTGCCGAGATTGAATCCGCTTTGATTCAGGTAAATCAACGGCACAAGCTCGTCCTGCAACGGCTTGCCGCTCTTTACCAACTTCGCGGCGAGCGGCGGCAGAGTTCCCACCGTGGCCGGCCACACAATCACTTCCAGAACGCGCGCCGCATCCTGATGCGAACCCGTGATCCACAGCCGCAGCTTGTCCGTGGTCACGTCCACCGTGTCATCGAACGGAATCGCCAGCGCCGTGGCGCGATTGTTCTCGAACGTCGCGGACGGAATATCGCGCCACTGTCCGTCCCGCCGGAACTGCACCACGAACTTATGGATCGCGTTCGTGTTCTGGTAGCCCGAGTAAAGATGGATGCCCGCCAGCTTGTGCGTGCCGCCCAGATCCAATTCCAACCACGCTGGCGCGGACGATTTCCGGCTCACCCAGCGCGAGTCGTCGCTGACAACGCCATCAACGGCCCGGCTGACCGCGCAATCGGCGTAGGTGGAACTAGCCTTCGCACCCATGATATTCAGCGGCTGCTTTGCCGGATTGCTGTCAGCCGCTCCGGCGCTCATCGCCAACAAACCAAGCATCACCAGCGCAAGTGCCATTCGATTGGAAACAGGTTGAGTGGTCATGTTGAGATTAGTTCGTTCGATTAGTCGCATTGCTTCAAAAAGTTTTCGGGAACAAATCAAACTGCCGCACGGCGGGCGCGTCCAGCTTCAGCCGGACAATCTGCGCCTTCACCGTCGGAAATGTCTTGGAATAGATCGCGCCGAACACTTTGCCGGTGTGAACAGTCTGCCAGGTGCCGTCAGACTGCCGGGTCTGCAACGCAAATTGCCTCCCCTGCCCGCGCCGGTAGCCGGGATTCTCAATGGTGAACTCCAGCCGGCTGAATTCCTGAACGCGGCCCAAATCAACTTCGCGAATCTCCGGCGCGACGTTCACGATGGCATTGCCAGCGGTCAACGAACCGGCGGATGGCGCGGCCTTTGCGAACTCCTCCACCGATCGGTCGAACTCCAGTTTCAAAATGGAGACCGGCTGCTCATTTTCTGCCGTGAGAAATTTTTGAGCGACCAGCTTGGCTGGAATTTTCGGAATCTGCGGCTTGCCCGCCAGCGCGTGGACGTAAACCACATTGCTGCGAACAGTGCAGCCCGGCCACGGCCCGGCGATTGTGCCGGTGAGGCTCTCGCCGTATTTCGCCAGCCACGCCGCCGTGGTCGGGCCGGGTTTTGGCAGGCCATCCAGCATCGGCGGCAGGCCGAACAGATAATTGCGATCATTGCACGCCACGCTGACCAGCGTGCGGATGCGATTCGGGAACGAACTGAAATCCACCACGTCCGCCCGGCGCGATTCGGGTGTGACTTTCAGCGTGGTTACCCGACCGCCGCGATAGACACACTCCACGGTCGTGTTGTCGTTGGCCCACAGTTTGAAGGTGACGTCCCAATCTTCCGGCCACGCAGGAAGCAGGTAGATTTTCTTGCCGTCGCTTTGCAGCAACATGCTTTGCAGCGCATTGACGGAGTTTGCGCCGTGGTCGTTGTCCGGCGTGCCGTCCATCTTGCATTCCCAGAACGCCGGAAATCGCGCGCGCGGACGTTGCGGGAACGGCGCGTCCGGATCAATGTTGTCGTTCCAGTGGATGAACCGGTCGTGGAAGTTCATGCTCGTGAGCCGGGCGGCTTCGCGGGCAAGGCCGAGATACGCCGCTTGAACGGGCGCGGACTGCCAGCCGCCGGTTTCGACGGCTTGCTTGTCGTCCGTGCCATCGAGGCTGATGGTGCGGACGTGAAACGATTGCCGGGCCATCGCCAGCAACGACGGTGTGCCGAGCCACGCCTGGCGGAACGGATAGACCGAATACAACTCCGGGCTTTCGCAAATCTCCCGGCCGGGGTTGTATTGTTCGCCCACGGCCAGCAGTTCCATGCCGCGAATGCGTCGCACCGGCACTTCCGGCATTTCCGCCAACAGCTTGCTCCACTTCGCGCGTCGCGCGTCGTCAATCGCGAACGACAGCAGTTTCGTGAGAAGATATTTCAGGCAGCCCATCTCGGTGCAGGGATTGGTCACGCCTTGATACGTCTCCGCGCAGCCGACGTCTTCCATCAGCATCTTGCCGTTGGCGTCGCGCTTGGTGAACCGCCCGGCGTAGTAATCAATGCCGGCCTCGGCGCACGGCAGCAGGATCTCCTCGAGAAATTTCCGGTCGCGCGTGTGCTCGTAGGTTTCGGCCATGATCGCCGGCAACTCGATGGTCGCGAGCTGATGATACCGCAGGTGCCCGGGCACGCGATCCCAGTCAAACACGCCGACGTTGTGCCACCAGCTCGCCTCCATGATGAACGCCGCGTCGAAGCCGAAGAACTTCCGACAACGATCCCGGCAGAGGTCGAGTCCGTCGCGCACGAACTTCATGCCCGGCACGATCGTGTCGTAATCGCCGCGCGCCGCCATGGACCAGTAGGGATGCCGCGTGTTCTGCCACATGAAGGAAAGGTTCGCCCAATCGCGCTCGTCCGCCGAGACCGCCTTCGTCTTGGGCTGGTTGAAACCCAGCACGCCCGCTGGCATGTCCATGGTGAAGATCGAGCCGTTGTAGGGCGGCGGCACTGCGCCGCGAGAGGCGGCAGCTTGGCAAAACCGCTCCAGCGCGTATCGCTGCGTGATTTGAAACGCATTCGTCGCCGCGTCAATTTCCTTGTGGCCCACATACGCCTTCGATCCTTGCGGGAACTGCGTGAACCGACATTGATCCAAGTTGATTGTCTCGTCGCCGCAACGGGTGATGAAAACATGGCTGCGTTCCCAGAACTTTTTCCACCACTTGCAATGCGCCTGCCAGTCGGACTTGACCGGCAACTCCAATTCCGCGAACCACTCCGCCAGCGTCGGCGTCTGGCTCGACCGCACGCGCACCGACAAATCCACCTTTCGCGAGCCCGCGAGTTTGAGCGAGCGTTTGTCGGCGCGCACGAAACCCTCGCCGCTCAGGCGGCAGCCGGAGGTCCGGTTCAGAATCGGATCAGCCACCTTCGCCGCGAACTCCGGCGTGTTCTGCGACCGCACACGCTTCATCCATTCCGAAGTTACGTTGCGATAGCCCCACGCGAGCCGGTTCGCTTGATCGTCCTGCTCCTCGCAGGGACGCAGCGTTTCAAAACTCGCAACGACATCCACCGGCTTCTTGCTTTCGCCTGTGACACGAATGACCGGCGCGTGGGCATCCACCCAGACGCGCAGCCGCACGTCACCAGCCTCAATTGCAATCGCCCCCTCGCGCAGCACGAGGGTCTGGCGGAAACGATTCATCGCGAGCGTAGGAGTGAAGCGCACGCGCACGCGCCCCAATTTTTTCAGCAGATGCGCCGAGTCGTAGGCGTCCACTTTGCTGACGTAAAAAAGCAGGTCGCCGCCCGGCTCAACCCAGACATTTGCGCCGACGTCGCCATTTCCCAGTGGCATCGAACCGAACGAATCGGCGCTGGGCGAATCCCAAACCACATTGCAATCGTCAATGTTCTGCGCCTGCGCCGCCAGCAGCGACAACGCGATCGCCACGACCCAGGCTGTTTTGTTGTTCAGGAATATCATCGGAGCGAAAAACGTTCTGTGTTTGGCGCGCGTCACGGGTCTGTGCCGATTGATATTCATTTCGCGATTGCTTCAACGTGGACCACGCCGCCCAGCCCGGCAGGTTTGCCGGCAACACCTTCCACCAGCACACTCAACGTTCTCTCGCCGTCGGCGGACGGAATCGGCACGGAGAGCGGCCCGGCTTTTGCGTCGTCCTTTGTGGCGATGAGTTTTTTGTCGAGCCAGACTTCAGCTTTGCCGGTGATGGATTTGAAAACGATCTGCCCGCCATCTTTCTGGACGCCGACGAACGGCTTGAACTTGATGCGATACACCGCGTAGCTGCCGCCATCGAACGTCTGCAACTTCCCAGGCTGCACCGGCTGCCAGGAGTTCTGATCGCTGTCGGCGATTTCCTGATTCGCGTCGGGCCTGGTCGGCGTGACGGGCGACACGCGCCACTTTTGTAGATTGAATACCGGCTGCGCCTTTGCCACCGCCGGAATCGGCGCGACAACTTTCACGGGAATCTTCACTTCGGCGTCTTTCACGCCCGCCGACTTCGCGCGCAGCACAATCTCTCCTGCTCCGCCGCGCTGGCTCTGGATGATGATCTGCGCGTAGCCGTTGAACAGACTGCGGCGATTGCCCTTCTCCGGCTCGTGCGAATTCGGATTGCCGTTGCCGTGACCGATGTTCGCGCCCGGCCCGGTCACTTCAAACTCCACCGGCAGATTCGCCGTCGGCACATGACGGCCCTGCGCGTCCACCGCCTCGACTGTCACCGGCATCGCATCCCAGCCGTCGCCCGCGAGCGCCCCGCGATCAGGCGTCAGGCGCAGAGCGACAGGCGCGCCGGTTGTCTCGACGGCGAAGTGCGAAACCACTTTGCCATCCTTCTTGCCCGTGGCCTCAAGTTTGCCCGGCGCATACGGCACGTCCCACGAAACCATCTCGAACTTGTCCAACGGTTTTTCGCCGAGCGATTTTCCGTTGAGCGAAAGCTCCACGGCGTCGCAATTGCCAATCGCCATGACCTTGACGGGCTTGCCTTCCTTGCCCGCCCAGTTCCAATGCGGCACAAGCGTTAGAATCGGCCGGTCTTCAATCCACCACGCCTGGCGCAGATAAAAACCCGTCTTTGGAAAACCGCACGTGTCCAGGCAGCCGAAGAACGAACTCACGCTCGGCCACTTGAACGGCGTCGGCTCCCCGCGATAATCAAAGCCCGTCCACACGAACCCGCCCGCGAGGAACGGCCGCGTGGCGATGGCCTTCCACGCCGTGCGATGCAGCGCGCCCCACGACGGATGCTCCGTGTCGTATGAGCCGAGGATGTTGCGGGACCTGTCGGTGATGTATTCACCGCGCGTCATCAAGGCCGACGTGTCCTCGGAACTCGTCACCGGCACTTTGGGATTCAACTGGTGGAACTTGTCATACACGCTGATCTGGTAATTGAAGCCGACGACATCCACCGCTTGCGAAACATTCACCGGCGCAAGCAGGCCGCCGCTCTGCGCCGCCGTCACGGGCCGCGTCGTGTCGAGGCGCTTCACGACGGCGCTCAGGCGACGCACCATTTCCATGCCCTGTTCCGTGCCCTGCATCGGCTCTTCGTTGAAGACCGACCAGAGAATCACGCTCGGATGATTGCGGTCGCGGCGCACGAGCCATTCCAGTTGGCGGACGTATTCGTCGCTCGTGTTGAAATTCCGATTCTCGTTCATCACGAGAATTCCCATGCGGTCGCAGGCATCGAGGAATTCTTTCGCCGGCGGGTTGTGCGAACAACGATACGCATTCACGCCCATCTCCTTGAGCTTGCGCAGCCGGAATTCCCACAGCGAATCCGGCACAGCCACGCCGACACCCGCGTGGTCTTGATGATTGCAAACGCCTTTCAGCGTGACCCGCTGGTCGTTCAGGAAAAATCCTTTGTCGGCGTCGAATCGAATCGTGCGAAAGCCGCACGTCGTCGTAACTTCATCGCTAGGTTTACCGGCAACGGAAACCACGGTGCGAACCTGATACATCGCCGGCCGCTCCAACGACCACAGTGTCGGGCTGGCAACTGGCATGGATAACTTCACGACGGATTGATTGAGCGCGGCAACGGTGGCGGAAGATTTTGCCCGCGCGACTTCCTTGCCACTCGGATCAATCAGCGTCACCGCCACGTCGCTGTTTGCCGCCTCGCGCCCGGAATTTTCCAGCGTCACCTCGACGGGCAACGTCCACGCGCCCTTTTCATCGCGCACCGGGTTCGCATAAACGCCGTCGGTGATGACGTGGACAGGATTGCGCTTCACGAGCCAGGTGTGGCGATAGATGCCCGCGCCTTCATACCACCAGCCTTCCATCGCGTTGGCGTCCACGCGCACGACGATGGTGTTGAGGTTGTCGCCGTATTGCACCATCGGCGTGATGTCCACGTAGAACGACGTGTAGCCGCACCAATTGCGCGCGACGATCGTGCCGTTGAACCACACGGTGCAATGCGTCGCGACGCCGTCGAACTGCAACTCCAGGTGCTTGCCCCGATCCGCCGCGTCCACCTTGAACTGCCGCCGATACCAGCCGATGCCGCGCGCGCGATAGCCCTGCGAAAGGTTTTCGTTCTCGTCAAACGGCCCTTCCACCGCCCAATCATGCGGCAGATCCAGTTCGCGCCAGCCGCTGGCGTCATATTCGGGAGCAGCCGCGCCCCACGCCTTGCCCGCCTTGGCATTGTTGTAGGAATCGTTGTGCCCCTTAATTATCGGCATCGGGATGTCGCCCAAGTTGAAACGCCAGCCTTGGTCGAGCGACAACACTTCGCGCGTGTTCGTCGCCGCTTGGGCAAAGGCAGAAGCCAAAACCAAGCTGAGTCCGACGAGCGCTGTTTGAAGGGTGTGTTTCATAACGGTGGTAAAAGATTATTGGTTGAGAGTTTGCCGCCGTTGGTCGCGAAACACTTCCAACGAAACGCCGTTGGTCAGGCCGGGCCGCGCCAGCCGTTGCAAGTCGGTCACGTTCTTCACGGCCTGATTGCCGAGACGGATGATGAGGTCGCCCTGCCGCAGTCCGGCCTTCGCCGCAGCGGTGTCCGGCGGAAGCTCCATCACCATCACGCCGCCGGTGTCCAGGCTGACGCCGCAGGACGAGGCTTCCTCAATCGTCTCCAGAGATTTCACTTTCGCGCCCTGCCATTCCGTGATGCCGCTGAACATCATCGCGGCGGCGTTGTCCTTCGTCTTGGTGAACGACGGCGTGCGGGCGATGGCTTTGAGCGACGGCTTCCGCACGCCGAATTGATCCATCGGAAAGTTGGTGAAGCCCAGCTTGAGTGCAGGCGAAGTGTCACGCACCCGGAAATCGCCCCGCGCCGGATCAACGAAGTGCGCGTCGGCCATGATGGAGTTTGCGTCGCGCCCGGATTGCTCCGCGAGTTTCAGCGCCGGCTTGGGCGTGTTCTGACCGGCGGCGTGAACCAAATTGAAATCCATTTCCGCACCCCACGGCGGCTTGCCCATGCGCGCTGGAAAATAATTTCCCGACGCCATGATGTTCCGCCGGAAAACGTCCCCGCTGTGTTTATACCAGACGTGCGGATGAAAGCCGCTCGCCGTGATGACATTGTTCTCCACGATGCGGCGGAAACCCTCGCGGTTCTTGATGCCGCCGTTCAGGCAAAGGTTGTTGCGGATTTCGTAGTTCGACGATCCGTCGTCCAGATCAATGTCCCAACCGTGATCGCAACGCCAGCGGTTGTTGCGCAGGATGATGGGCTTCACCGCATCGAGAAACGGCAGCTCGCGGTTGGCCGCAAAGAATGTGTCGTCATCCAGATTGAACACCCACGGCGGCCAGAAACGATCGCGCCCCCAGGAATTGAACGAGCCGTGATCGCCCGTCTCCAGCACCGTGTCGAACACGTCGCAGAACTCGATGACGTGCCCGCCCCAGCAGCCGTCGCCGATGTTGATGCCCGCGCGCGGCACGTCGTAGATCGAGCAGTGCCGCACCGTGATGGATTGCGCCATGTCAATCGCCACCGGCGCGGTCTGCTTCTCGACGCGCCCGCTGCGATAGATCAGGCAATCCTCAACCAGGCAGTCGGCGGGATAATTTTCGGACTTTGGACCGGGCGTGCGATCGAGATCGGCGGGCTTCAAGCGCTGGTCGTAATTGAACAACGCGTTCCGCACCGCTGCCGGATCGCCGATGAAACAAATCCCATTCGCCCCGGACTCGGCGATGAGGCAGCCGCGAATCGCCGCCCGCCGGTTGTAGTTGTTGACGAAAACGGCATTGCCTCCCAACTGGTCGAACGTGCAGTCGGCAATCTCGCAGTCCTCCGTTCCCGTCAGCACCACCGCGCCGCCGCGATAAATCGTCCAGTCCGAGCGCAGCAGCGGCTCTTTCGTCTCCATGAACGTGCGCGCCGTGTGGCGGAAGGTCAGCCCGCGAAACTGCAGCCACTTCACCGGCTGGTTGGTCGCGCCCTCCAACTCTATGAGGTGACGCAGCCGAACGATTTCCACGGTCGCTTTCGCCATGTCTGTTCCAGCCGGAGGAATGAAATAAAGCGTGCTCGCCTTGCGGTCGTGAAACCATTCGCCCGGCGCGTCGAGTTCCTCAAAGACGTTTTCAATCATCCGATACACGCCGTGCATCGCCGAGCCGCGATTGTTCTGCGTGCCGCCCACCATCGCGAGCGAACCATCGGACTTCTTGCCCGTGACGCGCCAATGCACGCCGCCCCAAAGCGCCGGATGCATTGCGTGAAAATATGCGCCCGCCGGATCAGCCCACCGAGCGATGCGCTCGGGCGCGAGCGGATTGCGCGCCGGGTCGGGCTTCGCCTTGTGATCAAGCTTCCATGTGTCGAAGACGTTCAAGCCCTCGCCGGATTCGCGATTTGGAAACCGCGCCATCCACTGGCGTTGGCCGTTGACCCAAAGTTGATCAATGTCCAAACCCGCGGGAACGCGGGCCTGAAACACACCCGGCTGATTCGTCGCGCGTTCCCAATTCAGCGCCACCTTGCTACCGCCGCTGATGACGGGCGTTTCCCCCGGCGCAGCAGAATAAATCACCGGGAACTTCTCCGTGCCCGAATCCAATGCCGTGAAGCGCAGCGCCTCCGGCAGATAATACGTCCCGCCATGAATCACCACGTTCACCGCCTCGCGCCCCGCCGATTGACGCGCCAGCTTCTGCGCCGCCGACAACGTCGCTAACGGCTTGGCTGATGTCCCGGAATTCGCGTCGTCACCCGCAGGCGAAACGTGAATCGTCACCGCCGCGTCAGCGACCACAGCGGACACTAGCAACAGGATGGCAATGGTGTGCTTCACGGTTTCCTCCGGTAAATCCTGACGTAGTCCACTTCCATCGCCGTGCCGTCAATCGCATCGGTGATGCGACCGGCCCACGGGATGACCGCCGCGCTCAGCCACACGCTCGCCGGGCTGAAACAGAATTCATTTTTCACGCGCCGGATTTCTTTTCCGTTCAGGTAGAAGACGAGTTCCTGCTCGTTCCAATCGAGGCCGTGAACCTGGAAGTCCCGGGCAAAATTGTATTCGCCATCCATGATGTCGAAGCTCGCCATGCCCACCCACTTCGCGCCGTCGAAAAATTCCACACGGTAGTTGTCCACCATGCCCTTCCAGTTGTTGCCGTCCCTCAGGCCGTTGAGAAACTGCACACAGCCGACCATGCGCGGCCCGGCGAATTCAAACTCCACCCACTTGTCGCCCGCGCGCTGACTGATCCATGCGGTGTTCGGCTTTCCATCGGCAAGATTCTTCCGCGTGTCGTTCGTGGGACTGTAGAAGCCGCTCGTCGTGATCTTCGTTCCCGTTTCGCGCGCGAAGTTGACCAGCCCACGCTTGTCATTGTCCGCGGTCGGCGACAGCGCCTCGGGATAGCCGGCGGGGTTCACATTGTAGATGCGGAACTCGCCCAGATGAATATGCGCGCCATGCGTGGAACTGAACCGCAGCTTGCGCGTGGTGACTGGAAGCTCCAGTTGAACCGTTACATCGGGCCGCGTGCCGAAGGTGAACTGTCGCGACGCACTCGGATGCGTCTTGCGGCCATTCACAACGATGGTGTCGGAGTGATTGTGGATGTTGTTCGCGACCTTGTTCGGGTAATGCCCCTCGTTGACATCAATCTCGAAAAATTTTCCCCGGGTGATCTTGTTCGTGCCCGTGGGCATGAGCCAGAACGAATTGTTCACCCCTTCGGCAGCTGCATACCGGTAGCGACATTCGAAATACCCGTATTGATACATTTGCCGCGTCCAGAGGTTGCCGGAAGTCCACTCCTGTCCGCCGCGCTTCTCCTTGCGATTCACCAACCGCAGCAGACCGTTCGTCACCACGGCGTTCTCGCGCCAACGGCTTGAGAGAATGTGACCGCTCGGACCATTTTGCGATTTCCAGGCCACCTCCAATTCGGAATCCGGCCCGTCGAACTCATCGGCCCAAACCAGTTCCCAATTATCCGCGCCGCCGGGCAGCAGGGATTTGATCGCGGTCGAATTTGTCAGAGCCTGTGCGCTCCCGAGCAAACAAAACAGCATCGCAATGACAATAACCGTCTTGAATGAATCCCAAAGGGATTCCGGCCCATAGCCCAGGGTTGCCAGAAACGAGCCACCCTGGGTGAAATTCGGAACAGCGAGCCAACCCCAACGGGGTTGCGGGCGGCCCGACCGCAGGCGACACAACCCCATTGGGACTGAAGACAATTGGGCAACGATGCCCCAGGGTGGCACGTTCCTCGCAACCCCGGGCTGGATGACACAATCCCGTTGCGATTGGCTGGAAATTCTTGCGCTCACATTTTCAAATCGTTTTCCGCCGTCAGAACAATCGTCACCGGCCCGCCTCCGCGTCCATGCGCTGCTTCAAATCCTGAAGCGCCTTCACCTGCCAGTCCTCCAGCCGGCCCTCGCGGTTCGGCCCGACATTCAGCAGCAGGTTGCCGCCGGCGCGGATGACTGTGCCGTGATAAAGCTCGAACAGCTTGTCCGTGGACCGTGCCTTGTCGTCTGCCGTCCAGAACCAGTCCTTGCCGACAACATCACAATGTTCGTAGCCGAGAAAATAGTTCTTGCCCTGCCATGTTTGCGACGGATTGAACACGCCGTGAATCACATCGCGCTCGCTGTTCAACACGTCCGTCGGCCACGACGCCCCTTTCGTCAGATCCAAGGTGAACGGCGCGGTGTTGGTCTTGTTGATGAAACCGAAATTGAACATCACCACGCAGCCGGGATTTTCGCGGCGCAACAAATCGTAGAGTTCGGCCCGCTGGACCCCGCTCGCGGCGCGCGGAATGTCGAGCCAGTAATAACGCACCGCCGGATAGTTGCGCGCCAGTTCGGTCAACTGTCCCTTTGCCAGTTCATAGAAATCCTCCGGCAGATGTTTCCTGCCCCATTGCTGGTTCTGCGGCACGGAGTTGTTACGAAAATCGAGCAGGCAGTAATACAGCCCCGGCGTCACGCCATGTTTCTGGCACGCCTCCACAAACGCGCGCACCACGTCATTCGTATTGCCGCTCGTCGCAACGTCGTAATCGAACTCCTTCCCGCGAAACGGCACCTTGCTGTCCCACAGGCAATGTCCCGCCACGTGCTTGGCCGTGAGCACGGCGTAGTTCATCCCCGCGTCCTTCGCGACCCGAATCCACTGCTCCGCGTCCACCCGCCCCGGCGCGTAGGTCGCCGAAGGCTGATCGCCGGGATCAAGTTCCTTGCCGGTGAAAGTGCTCATGCCGAAGTGCAGGAACATCCCGTAGCGCAAGCTCCGCCACTCGCGCATACGCTCCGACTCCTGCGTGTCCGGCAAGATCGCCGCGCCGGCAAGCCGGCTCGCGGCGACTCCTGCATACAACGTCAGCACCAACAATGATTTTCGGTTCAACATGGGATGATCGGAGGGTTCACGGTTTCAAAACAACTTCCGCGCGGGGAATCAACTGCACCGGCCCGATCAACCCGGACGGAATCAGCGCCGTGTCTTTGCGGTGATAAAACCAGTTCACGAACGCGAGGCGGTTCGTTTCCGGGCGCGGCTGGTTCTGCACGAACCAGTCGGGATACGCCTTCATCGCACGCCCCTTGTCCACGCCACGATCCGTGCCCAGCTCGAAGTCCGGCGGGAACTGCTCGTCGCCGACAAGACGGTTGTGCCACGTGTTCGCCACGGCAAGTTCGAGCGTGTTCGCGCCGGGCCGCAGCGCGCTGGTGATGTCGCACACGAACGGCGGAAGCCAGAGGACACCAATGGGCTGACCGTTGACCCGCACCGTCACGAGGTCGCGAACATCGCCGAGATCAAGCTCCACGCGCTTGCCCGCGCCCAGCAACGCCGCCTCCACGTTGACCGTGGCGCGATAGGTCGCCGTGCCCGAAAAATACTTCACATCGGCATCGCTGTGTTCAGAAAGCGGCTTCAGCGCAGGCAGCCCAATTTGTTTCTTAACGCCAACGGCCGGCGCCAGGTCAACTCGCCACGGACCGCCCACGGAAATCGCCGCCGCCGGTTGCAAATTAAATGCAACGCGCTGGCCCGACGCGAACACCGCCGTGCCGATCACGTTCGTGCCGGCGCTGATGACGGGCTGGCCAGCCTCGTTGCAGGCGAGCTTCCAATCGCCGGTGGCTTCGATGGCCGCGAGCCGGTCCGCCGCCGCCGCCTTCGCGCGAAACACGACAAACACCGACTTCGCCGCGCCGAGCGTGAGGTCCACTTCTGTGCGCCCGTTCTTTTCGCGCCACAGCGGAGCGAGTTCCGTCGCGCCGGTTCCGGCATCCCACAACTCCGGCTGCAACCCGCTCACCCGGAACGAAGCCGCAAATTTCGCGGGCTTCTGATTCAAGTTTGCCACGAAGAACAACGTCGTCCCGCCATCTTCCCGCGCGGTGATGCGAATGTTCTCGACCTTCGGCGTCACCACTTGGGCAATGGAAGTGACGCCCAGTTCGCGCAGCGCCGCCGACACGTCGCCTTTTGCGAACAGTCTGCCGCGCCCGACTTTGCGGACGGCTTCGTCCTTCGCCCCCCAGATTTCCGTCGCCAGCCGGCGCACTTCGGCGTCGCACGCGGGAAAGTTCGCGAGGCTGGGCGATTTGTCCGGCTTCGAGCAGACCACCGTTGCGCCGTCAGCCAGCAGTTGTTTCAACTGCGCCAGAACTTCCGGCAACATCGCACCGGCATGCGGAAAACTGATGAAAGCGTATTGACGTCCGCTTGGCAGAAGAATTTTCCCATCCACCACACGCACGTCTTTCAAGGCGCGCAGCGGAATGACATCGCCCTCGCCCTGCTGCTTGCCGACGCTCAAGAAATCAGCCGGGGCTTCGCCGCGCTGGAGCAACGCCTGCACGCGACCGAGGTATTGGAAAAACGCCTTGCCCGGCTCAAACCATGTCTGGTGACGGCTGAAATGCGTGCCCCACCAGCCCATGCCCATGCCAGGCTTGTGGCGGTCGTCGAACGGCTGATGCACCCAGTGGTGCAGGATCATGCGGTTCACTCCGCTGGCGAACTGCGCGTCGCCCGCCGTTTTAAGGAACGCGGGCGTCTCCGTCCATTTGCTGACCTCGGGCCGACCGGTGAAAGCCTCCGCACCGACGATCCGTTTGCCCGCCGCCCGTGCTGCGCCGATGACCGCTGGATTCGCGCTGCCCACCCGGCCCGTCCAGAATTCCGTCATCGGCAGGTCCGCGAGCGCCGAGCCTTCCACCGTGTCAAACGGGCCACCGTAGGCTTCGTGCTGCAACTTCACGCCTGCCGCGTGAATCAGTTCCGCCGCCGGCAGCCAGCCGTGCTCGTAGTAGAGCGTGGAAATCATGTCCCGGTAATCCCACTCGAACCGCGCCGTCTGTTCCGCGCTCCCCACGATGCGTTCGGTCCTGCCGCTGCCGTTCTTCACCGGCGCGCCCAGCGTCACGAGCCAGGGCAGCGGGTCATAACCCTTGCGCCGCTCGAACTCGTCCCGGAAATTGGGCGTCCAGTTCTGGTTGCCGGCCTCGTAGCTATCAATCAGGAAGTGGCGGAAACTTTTCCCGAAATGCGGGCCAAGGTGTTCCTTGAGCGGATTGATGACCATCTCCCAGTGAAACCTGGTCTGTTCGCGGCTCATCTTGTCCGCTTCGAGCGTCTTGCCCAACACATCGTCCGGGACAGGATGCGGCGGTCGTCCGGTCGAAGCATGACAAAACCGGTAAACCGTCCATTGGCCGGTCGGCGCGGCCCAACGCAAATCGCCGCCGGCGGAAAAGTTCCTGGTCAGGTCGAGCACGTCGCCGACCGCAATGCCATTCGTCCCGGCGGGAACGGCCAGCACGGCCACGTCCTTAAACCAGGAAAGCTTCCGTCCGGTCTTGCCCCAGCCTTCATCCGCGCCGATTTGCGGCGCGGGAAGGTTGGTCACGACTTCACCACCGCCGCTGATCTCGACCGAACTCCACACGAGCCGCTGCATGGAGCGCGGTTCATCAATCCACGGCCCGCCCGTGGTTGAGTAACCCACGGTGTTGTGCAGCCCGATTTCAAGTCCGAGCCGGTCAGCCTCGGCGGCGGCGTGCCGGATGGCCGCCCAGTATTTCGGACTGCGATACGTCTGGTCCGGCCACGGATTGTTCAACGTGGGCGCGTGGCTCTCCTGCACGGCGGAGGAAAGGTTGAAGATCGTCGCGCCGCCAATGCCCGCAGCCTTCATGGCCTCCAGGTCTTTGGTGATGCCCTCCTTGGAGAAATTCGGCCCCATCCAATGCCACCAGACATACGGCCGTGCGGCGACGGGGGGATCGCGGAAATCGTCTTCAAGCGTGTCCGCGCCAGCGCCCCTGGTGAACGCAGTCAGGACGAGCAATGCGAGGCAGGTCAGTCTGGCTTTCATCGAGTCAATTGGCACGCCAGTAAAGCGAGTAGCGTTGATGGTGCAATTCATGGAAGGGGAGGAAGGTCACCGTGTCCGCCGCATGGATCCCGTCAGCGACCCGGGCAGTGAAGCGCAGCGGCATCCCCGGCACGGCGGTGAGCGCGGCGGAGGAGACGGATGAGAGCCTGGGCACGGGCGGGACCGGCAGTTGATGGAATGCGGCCTGGCTGGCGGTCATGTCGCTGGCCGGCATGGCGTTCGTGCCCAGCGCGCCCGCCAGCAACAGCGGGCCGTAGAAGAAGGAAACGACGCCGGGATCGTCCATCGCCGGGCGCACGCGCACGGACAACGGCAGGCGCAATGCAATGGTGTCGCCGTCGCGCCACTTGCGATCCAGCTTGAGATAATTTCCCGCACCGGGAATGAGTTTCGCCGCGAGGGGTTTGCCATTCACTCTGGCTTCCGCCGCAGACGCGAGCCAGCCCGGCAGCCGCAAATGCAGCGACAGGTCCACCAGCTTGCGGCAGGAGATGGTGAACTGGATTTTTTCAGACGCGGGAAAGGTGGACTTCTGCTTCAGCTTAAATCCGCGCTCCGGCAATTCCACCGTGGAAGGAATGTAGAGGTTGACCCACAAGGAGTTTGTGCCGGTGAAATAGATCCCCTCGCCATAGCGCGCTGTGTTCTCGATGCCCGTGCCGGTGCAGCACCACATGCTGTCATGATGCGTGCCATATACCTTGAAGTGGCCCGGCTTCACCGAGAGATGATACGTCGTGCAGCCGGTGTCCGGCGCAATGGAGGCGAGCACGTGATTGTAGAGAGCGTGCTCAAAATAGTCGGCGTAGGCGCAGTCGGGCTTCTGCTCATAGAGGGCGCGGGTGAGTTTGAGCATGTTGTGCGTGTTGCACGTCTCGGCGCTCAAGTCGGTGAGGTCAGCAGCTTCAACGCCGGGCGCCTTGAACTTCTCGTCGAACGCATTGCCGCCCAGCGCAAACGAATGGCGCTCCGTCACGATGCGCCAGAAGTTGTCTGCGGCCTTGCGCAGGCGCGCGTCGCCGGTGAGCGCGGCCACCTGGGCGAAGGACGTTGCCTGGGGAACGTGCGTGTTGGCGTGGAGTTTCTCCAACCGATCCTCGCCCGCCGCCAGGGGCGCGATGAACCACTCGCGCATGAAGACCCGCGCGAGCTTGAGATGGCGCGCCTCGCCGGTGAGGCGATGCAGCGCCAGCAGCGATTCCGCGATGCCGCCGTATTCGTTCACGGGGTTGCCCGTGTAATCCGTGCGCGTCATTTTCTCGATGGCCTCGGGCGTCAGCTTGCCGATGCGCGCCGCGAAGTAATCCGCCATGCGGGTGGCGGCTTCCAACGCCTGCCGGTTGCCGGTCTGCTCGGCGGCGTCAATCAGTCCCGCCATGATTTTGTGGATGGTGTAGTATGGCGCCCAGACGCCATCGAAGAACTTCGTCTCCAGCACATCAAACTCGCTCGCCGGGAATGCGGAAAGATAACCGCCGCCCAGCGCCAACTGACACTTGGCAAGTTCTGCAACCAGTTTGTCCACGCGCTCCTTGAACTGCAGGTCCCCCGTTGCGGCATACATCAGGGCGCACGCGCTCAGGTAGTGCCCGGTGAAATGTCCGCGCAGTCCGACGCCGGGCGACTCCCAACCCCCATAGGGTTTCGCCGTCGAGGGCAGTCCGGCGTTGACGCGAAAATTGTGCAGCAGCCGGTCCACGTCATAACTCAGGATCACGATACGATGGATGTCCTGCCGCTCCTTGAACTCGCCCGACAGCAAACGCACCTGCGCCAGCGGCACGGCACGCAGGGTCTCACTCGCGGACACCTTGGATGTCACCACGGTCGCGAGCATCGCTGAAGCAAAGATAACGGTTGGTGCGATGCGGTTCATAGCTTGCCCGGATTCATCACGCTCGCCCCCATTAACCCGATGACCACATCCGGCGACAGGGTCTCCAGCGTCACGGACTCGAGCTTCACCCCGGGGCGCAACCTCCAGCCGCACAGGATGGCGCGACAGTTTTCGCCAAGTTGCACCTGCGGCGGCGGGTCTTTGGGCAGAACAAAACTTTCACGTTCGTAGCTGTAATCCAGCCGCCCGAACCGGCACAACGACCAGAAGTTGCGCGGCGGCACAAGCTCAAGCGCCTCAACATTGCCATCCGCGTATTTGAATCGGAGCACGGCATTGGCGATCTGCAACTGCATCGGATTGCTCGAACCACAAAGCATCAGCCAGAGCGCCTCGCCCCTCCGGTTCACGGGCACGGTCACGGATCGCGGCCAATTATCCCAGAGCGAGGTGAACGCGATGTTCGCTCCGTCGGCTGGCGGCAGGAAGGGCACATTGGCGGCAGTCTGCAATCGGCCATCCGCGCCAGTCAGGCTGGCAACCTTGTCCAATTTGATTTCCGGCAAGGGAATCCTCCAGTGCGTGAACGTCCACGCGCTCCAGCCATCATAGCCAATGCGCATCGAAACCGTATCCGGCCGCGGCGAGCGATACTGCTGCTGGAAGATGGTGCGGATGTCGCCGTTGAAAACGCTGCGGAGATCGAGGCACTCCCACCGGGCGTCAGACGGCGCGAAGCGGGGCGATTGCGCGGCGCGGGCGGCCTCGCCATCGGGATCGGTGATCAGCATCTTGACCGGCTGGTAATATGGCGCGTCGCCAGCGACTTCGAGCATCAGCAGCTTGTGACCCGGCTCCTCCGACGCCCGGGCCGTAACCACGCCTCCCGAGATTGTTGGCTGCACCACACTGCCCTGCGGATCGAGCACACGCTTGATCTTCCGGTCATTCGCCAGGCCGAGTTGCACCCTCTCACCGACACGCTTCGTCATCACCACCGGTTCCGCCTGCGCCGTGCGGTCGGCAAGTTCAACGGCGACACTCACGTCCTGTGTCTCTGGAACATCCACCGTAAGCATCGCGCAACCCGCCCACGGCTCGACACGGTAGTTCGCCTTCTTGCCGGCCAGGCGGACCGACTTGATTTTCGTCGTCCGCACCGGCACTCGCAGTTGGACCTTTGCTGCCCGCAGCAAGGTCACGCGATAGGTGTCCGTGAGATTCGTCTGTGCAAACGCCAGTGAGAAGTCCGGGGTGCGAATGGAAGCGTGCGGCCATGCGGACGGGAAAGCGGGCTGCAACCGCACCAGGCCGTTCGGATAATCCGGCCGGTAACCGAACACGCCCTCCACCACGGCACGACCGAAGCTGCTGGTGATGTCGTTGAAATCTATGCCGCAATTCGGATGACTCAAGCCGCCAGGCGAAACGTAGTTGCGCTGACCATATTCGCCGCGCTCGTTGCCATAGCCCTTCATCGGCTGCGGGTCGCCATACATCGAGTGCAGCATCGTGCCGCGCAGCAGTTGCCAACCGTCATCGCCCTGCCCGGCCATGAAATAGCCGAGCGCCATGGCAAAGTTATCGCCGGGATAGGTTTCGCGGATGGACCACTGGCCGGGGATCCAGTTCGAGGTCTGCCGCATCTCGCCACCAAACGCGAACGGGAACCGCTCCATGGCCCATTCGGTATAATACATCGCCTGCCAGGCCTGCATTGGACGCGCCATGCCGGCCTCAACCGGCAGGTGTTGGCTGTAAATCCACGCATTCTCATGCACGCGCCGATGCCCGCCCTGCTCGATATAGGCGGCATAATGCCCCTTGCGCGCCAGCCAGAGGGTGCGGTCCAGTGCGCGCTGAATCTTGTCGGCCTGCACGGCGTGCTGCGCCGCCGCCCCGGACTTTCCCGCGCGCCGCTGCATATCCGCCGCCGCGCGATGGCCGTAATAGATGTAGGCGCTTTGCTCGACCGTTCCGCCGCCGCTGAACCAGACCGAATCGGTCGGCCAGGTGTTGTTGTAACTCTCGTAAAGCCCGTCGCCGTCGGGATCGAAACATTCTCGGGCGCGGATCAAGTGCAGTTCCAGCATCGGCACCAGCACCCGCTCGAGTTCCGGGTCAGCGGTCGCCCGCCAGGCGCGAACGGCCTCGTCGAAAAATTGCGTCTGAAAGTCGTAGTGCGGCGGCTGCTGGTAATCAATGAAGCCCAGCCCGAAGAAACGTGAGTTGCCCGCCTGCTGGCAGCCGTTCGGGGAATATGCGCCGCCGATGCCGCCTCTGTTCGTCTTGACCTGCCGCGCCCCCCAGAAGGCGACGCTGCGCTTCACCTGTTCGTGGAAGCCGTAGTTGAACGCCGCGCCCATCGTCCGCCAGCCGGGCATCTGTCCGCGCCAATGCGACCCGCCATGAACAAAGCATGGATTCACAAACAAACCGAACGCCGCTGCGACCGATGCGCTCACGCCGTTGTCGAAATAGGGATCGGGCGTGTTGACCACGACTTGCTGGCTGAACCGTTCCACGCGTGCCAGGCCGTCGTCGAATGCCTGCGCCGCATCCGCCACCGCCGCGGGATTCAGCGGCCCCTCGCGGCGCACGAGCGCCGCGTAAGACCTGGGATCATTGTCATCCGCCACCACCGCGATGGATTGCGGCTGCCCCGGAACAACCGGCAGCCACGCCACGAGGGCCTCGCCCTCCAAGCGGTCCGCCACCGGTGAATTTGCGGTGAGCAAACTGTCATGGCCTTGGAATTTCACGATCTCCCATTTCGCCACGGGCTTTGAAAATCGTCCGCGTATCTGCGCGAACTTCTGCGCTGGCACACGGTCCAGAATGAAGCCGTTGTCTTCTCGCTGCATCCCAAACTCCGCAGCTTTGTCCGCCCCTGGCGGCACGATGCACCAGCCGGCCAGATCTCCCGCCTGCACGCCCTCAAGCCAGAGCCGCGCCGTGAATCCGTCCGCGTCCGCCAGCGTCGTTCCGATGAGTCGCGCCTTGAGGCCCGGCAGCCGCGCGTCGCTCAATTCCCATTCCATTCGCCCCGGACGATAACGAGCGACGCGACTCTGGAACTGATGCAAAAGCAATTTCGTCTCACCGCGCGCGACGGCGACATACATTCGCCCCATCGGACCGGCCAACCCGGGCTGCTCGCCCGCGTTGATGAGCGTGAAGCGCTCATGGCAATACAGCGGCCGATTATCCCAACGCGTGCCATTCTCGCAGACGATGGCGTCACCCTCGGGGAAATAGGTCAACCCGGCCAGTTTGCTCTGGCTTTGCGCATGAACGACCAAGCCCAAAGCCAGCCCGAAACCCACAATCAAATTGGTGAAGCGTCGTCTCATTCGGTTTGGGCGACATCGTATCCGGTCGGAGTGAAAAGTTTTACCACCGTGCCGGATTTTACTAGTTTCCTTGAAGTCCACGCGGCATCGCCGGGCTTAAGATCGGGAAGAGCGATTTCCCCGCCGTCCCATTTCAGTTTGTAGCCGCGCAGGGTGAAGCTGGGCACTTCGTCGGGACTGCGGGGTTCGAGGCGGATGACGCCGTTGGTCACGATCAGCGAGCGCACGGGACTGAACAATTTTCGCAACTGTTCGTAAGCCGCCTTCGGCTGCCGGTCTTCCGTGACGATGCCCCACTCGCGGTTGCCCGACGGCGGAGTGCCCGGGTAATCACTGCGATAATCATTGAACGTCCACAGCGAGAAGCCGATGACATAGGGTTTGCCCTCGGACAGAATGCGATACATCTCTTCGATGCCATTGATGCGCGCGTCCAAGCTGCCGCCGAACTGCTTGATGCCGAACTCGGAAAAGAAAATCGCCTTCTCCGGCCACTTGTCATGGACGATGGTTGCGGCGTTTCGGTCCGTGACTTTGTTGTTGAAGCTGTAGGTGTTGTAGAGCGCGACGGGGCTGATGGTGATGGGATCGTTGGTGCGGTTGTAATCGCGCCGCGCACCGGTGAAGCTCACATGGGTCACGATCCGGTGCGGGTCAAGCGTGCGGGTGAACGCCATCATATTGCTGGCGTAATCCAGGTGCCTCTCCATCTCGTTCCCCACGCTCCAGCCGATGATGCAGGGATGGTTGTAATCGCGCTCGATCATCTCGCGCATCCACTGGCGGGGCAAGGTCAGGTCGTTGGTCCGCACAAACGGATCATCTCCGCCCCACACCGGAATTTCGCACCAGATCATCATTCCCTTCTCGTCGAGGTAATCGAGCAGGTTCGGTGCTTGGGGATAGTGCATGAGCCGCGTCAGGTTGCCGTTCGCGCGCTTCATCATGTCCACGTCGGACTTCACCAACTCATCCGGCTCGGTGTTGCCAAACTTGCGGCTGTCGCTCACGCGGTTGTAGCCGTTCAGGCGCACCCGCTCGCCGTTCAGGAGCAAACTGTCCGGCGTGAGTTCCACTTTCCGGATGCCGAAGCGGTCGCTCTGCTCATGAACGACTTTGCCGCCGGTCGAAAGCCGCGTGGTGAGCCGGTAAAGATTCGGGTGATCGAAATGCCAGAGGCGGACGCGCGACTTCGACAGTTTTGTTTCCAACTCAACGATGGCCTCGCCGCGTGCAGGAACGGAAACCCTCTTTGCCAGCGCCGATTCCTTCCTGCCGTCAATCGCCGATGCCAGCGAAACCACAACCGCCTTGTCACCGGCATTGGCCAGTTTGTAGCGCACGAAGACTCTTGCCGTTCCCGCCGCCAGATCTGGCTCGCTGCGGATGTGTTGCCAGACGATGCGCGCATCATGGTTCGCGATGAGTGTCACGCTCCGGCTGATGCCGCCCCAATGCCACCACGCGCCGCGCCGATATGTGTTGTCCGCGCAAACGGTCACGCTGTTTGTTCCGCCAAGCTTCACCACATCGGTCACATCGAACTCGAACGGCGTGTAGCCGCCGATGTGGGTGCCGAGTTCCTGCCCGTTCAACGTCACTGTCGCGTCGTGATACACCGCGTCGAACTTGAGCCGGATGCGTTTGCCCCGCCACTCCGCCGGGGCAACAAACTCGCGGCGATACCAGCCCTTGCCCTTGTGCGTGGCGTAGGCGGGCAGCGTGTCCCAGTTGCCGGGCACGATGATGCTGTCCCACGTCGCGGCTTCCGCGTTGGTGGTGAATTGCCAGAGGCCATTGAGCGAAAGCTGACTCCCGCCACCGGCGGCGGCGGACAGGACGGATGCGGCCAGCAAGCCCGCTGCGATTTGGATTCTATTTTTCATTTGGAGATTTCTTTTGATAAACCCGCACCCAGTCCACATCCATGCTCTTGCCGTCCAGCGCATCCGTGACCGGCCCGGCCCAGAACGGCAGCACGGCCGTCGCGAAAATCACGGGCACCTCAAGGTGCGCCTTCGTGTTCGGGGCGCGGAAAATCTCCTGCCCGTCAAAATAATAGATGACCTCGCGCTCGTTCCACTCGGCGGCGTAGATGTGAAAGTCCGCCGCGAGATCGTAGTCCGCGACGAACCGCTTCGACTGCGACGCCAGCCCGCTTTGATGCAGCGAGGAGTTGATGTCCGTCGGGTAATGACCTTCGTTCACATCAATCTCGAAACCCTTGTCCTTCTCCTTTGCGCCGGGATTCATCCAGAACGACTGATTCAATCCGCTCGCGGCGGCGTAGCGATAGCGCGCTTCCCAATAACCGTATTTCTGCCGGAACTTCGTGGTGGACAGCATCGCGCTCGTCCACTCCTTGCCGCCGCGCTGCTCCTTTCGGGTGATGAGCTGCAACAGACCGTTGCTGACGGCGATGTTTTCGGGATAACGCGCCGAAAGCAGTTTGCCCCACGATTGACCTTGCGCGCTCTTCCAAACATTGGTGTCCAGGCGGTCGCCGTTGAAATCATCGTTGAACGTCAGTTCCCATTGCTCGGGATTCGGTGGACCAAGACGCACATCTTCGGGCGTGACCAGTTTCAACTTGGCGGAATCATACGGCAGCAGGTCGTCAAAGATGAGCGTCTGCCAGCCATTGCCGTCCTTGCTGTCAAGAATTTCCGCCTGGAGCGCGCTGATCCGCAGATTGCCGCGACCACTGGAACGCACGCGGACAAATTCGTCGCCCCTGCCGCTGAATTGGAAGTTCCCCAGCGCCAACCAGCGCGGACTGCCCGACGCCATGTCCACGCGCACCGTGTTCGTTTTTCCCTCCGCAAAGACATCCACCAGCGCGGCCCGGTCATTGCCCTGATGCGTGACGACGTGCAGCGACAACCGCGTTAGGCCGTCGCTCCGCAACTGCGGCGTCCACGTCGCGACCGCGTTGGTGTCGCGGGTGTAGATCGAGTTCTTGTTCGTGGCGTGGCCGGGCAGGCTGCTGAACGACCACCGGCCCGTGGTGGCGAACTCACGCGCGAAAACCGTCCCACCCAAGATGCCAGGCAGCATCACCGCCGCGCAGCATACCGATGCTTTGCGGCTCGTAATCATCTGGCGGGCTTGAGCGGAATCTGGACATTGAAGCTTTCATTGCGATCCTTGCGCACGACGGCGGCACAGAGCAGCGCGACCGGCTCGCCGTTCTCGAACACTAGTTGCGGGCGCTCCAGCCGGTCCTGCTTTTCCACGCGACCATCCGCCCACCTGATTTCTGGTGTCGAAACCAGCGCGTGCTTCGCCAGTTTCCAGTCAAAGCCGTCCGCCGCCTCCCACAGCGCCAGCGAATAGCCGCGCTTCGTAAAATTGCCATCGTTGTCTTTCACAATGGCCCAATAGCGGTCCGCCCCGTGCCAGATGAAAGGGTCTTCCGCCGCGAACATCACGCCTTTCGCGCCGAAAATTTCACCGGGGCGCTTGGTGAATGGACCGAGCGGACTGTCCGCCGTGGCCGCGAGATGCACCACCGGTCCGCCGAACGGCAAGGGCCGTTTCAGACCGACCGCCTTGTAAATCATGAGCACGCCACCGCCCGGACGTTCTGTCACGGATGGATTGGTGACTACCAGCGCGTCCGGGGCGTTGGTGTCGGCGCTGATGTCGAGCACGGGCCTGTCAAAGCGCCGCCACGGGCCGTCCGGTGAATCCGCCACGGCCACGCCGATGCGCTGGCGGTTGCGATGCTCCCAGTTCAGCGGCAGCCGCACCACGCCGTCGCCGTAGTTGCCCATGTAGTAGAGGTAGTATTTGTTCCCGATGCGAAGAACGGTCGGGTTGTGCGTGCAGGAGCCGTCCCAAAAGTTCGTGCCGCGGGCCGGCAACGCCACATCGCGATGCTTCCACGGCCCGAACAGCGAATCACTGACGGCGTGCGCCACTTCGGAATGTGTCACCCACGCGTAGTGCCCGAGCTTGCGCGGCCAGCGCGAGTAGAACATGTGGTATTTGCCGTCGTCGCCCTTCACCGCCGAGCCGCACCAGATGTTGTATTCTGGATCAGAGAACTTGGCGGTGGCGGGCACGGGCTGCAGCATGGCGTGGAAGTCGTATTCGACCACGTTTGTGGCAGCGGAACCCGGGAAGGCGAACAGGCACCACAGGCCGGCCAGGGCGCCGAGGTGCCGGGGAATGGACGAGGCGGGACATGCTTGCAACATAAGGTCGTGGCATTGGGGTTCAGTCATGCTCATAGCACCGCACTTCAAACAGCGCCGCCGGAACATTCGCCCCGGGCGCTACCAGGCGGAGCTCCAGCGCATCCGTGGTCACGGGCGTTTTCAAGCGAATGACCCGCCGCGACTGATGGTTCTCCGTGATTTCAAAAACCAGCCTTTCGGTGTCTGTAGAGTTTTCGCCTTTGCCATTGGCGCAACCAGTCGGCACGGGAACTTTTGCAGGCACGGCCACCATTACTTCGCGCACACAGAACGGCATCACCCGTTCCGGGTGACCCATAAGCACTGACTCCATCGGGTGGTCAAAGTCCGTGTCAAAGCCCAGCTCGATGCGGGCGATGGTCTGCGGCTGGTCCCATACCAGCGTCAGCACGGGTTGTTCGTGCGCGAAATCCGCCACCCAGGCGTTCGGCTGGTTCGTTGGACGCGCAAAACCGTTCGTCAGATTTTGGGCGCTGAACACTTCCAATGGCGGGGAGATTCTCACCGCCAGATTTTTCCCGGCGGGGCGGCGCTGCGGAATCCAGAACTCAAAACTGTCAATCCCGCTGCCCGGCGGAGGCTCCTGGCGGGGCGATTTGGCCACCTGGCGGTTGAACTTCTGGGAGACGGCCAGCACGCCAGTCACGCGCTGGTCGCTCAGGTGAACCGCCACCGCAGGGTTGGCCATCAGGCAGACAAACGCATAACGGGGCGCATCCATGACAACGTGAAAATGCAACGGCAGTTTGAGGCGGGCGCCGGCCGGCAATCGGACCTCCCGCACGGCCAGCGTCACGTCGGGCGTGTGGTTGTCCGGCTGGCTGCTCACACGCAGCTCGGCGCGCAGCGTGGTCGGCGCGCTCACGTCGAGCAGGAATTCCACCGCCGGCATGACGCCGGGCTGAACCGGCAGCAGCATCGCCCAGGCGGCGTCCAGGGGCAGGGTTTCACCGCTGGGGGCGAGTTGCGAAAGCTTCAACTCGCTGCTGGCGCTGATCCGGGCCGAGCGGGCCAGGTCCGCCTCATCATCAAGCGGTATGCCGGGAATGAACTGGCCGGTGCGGAGCAATTCGCGCTGAAGCAGCTTCAGGCGCGGGGCCGCCAGCAAATCCCGCGGCTGCAACCCGTGTTTCGCGCACATTGCAGCCGCCATCCCGACCGCCTGGCCGCCGTGCGCACAGGTGGCCATCACACGCGTCGAACCAAACGCGATGTGGGAAGCACTGATGATGCGGCCGGCAAGGAAAAGATTCCGGATGTTCCGCGAATACATGGTGCGATACGGGATTTGATAGACCCCCTTGCTGTGCCACTGCTGGCACCCGGCCTGGGCACTGTAGACCCCCTCCACCGGATGCAAATCAATCGCCCAGCCGCCAAAGGAAACGGCGTCCACGTGCCGGCGCTGCTCGACGAGGTCCTGCTGGGTGATCATGTAATCCCCCTCAAAGCGGCGGCTTTCGCGCTTGCCGGGAATGGTGCCGACCCATTCCAGAGTCAGAGTCTCGGCTTCGGGAAAGAGGCCGGAGTTCTTGATGTGGTTCCACACACCATAGGCCACTTTCCACAACTCCCACTTGATTTTTTCACTTTCGTGGATGGTGTCCATCGCGCCGCCCCATTCGAGCCACCACAGCCGGCAACCTGAATCGTTGAACTTGATGTCGCGCCAGCGCGGAATCCGGGTGATGTCCCGCAGGGCAAAACTGGGCGGAACGAACCTCACCGGGCGTCCTGTATCCTTCGTGTAGAAATAAATGGTGTGCCCCAAGAGTTCATTGTGGGACTGCTCCGGCGCGAATCGCTCACCGAACTCCGACCGCGCCTCGGCCCCGATGCGAAAGGCCGCGCCGGCCAGAAACCCCACAATCCCGTCGCCGCTGGCGTCCACAAACAGCGGTGCCGTGATTTCGTAAGCCGTGGCATTTTGGGGGCAAAACGCGCGGACGGACCGAATGGTGTCGGCGCCGGCCTTTTCCAAATCATGAACAGCGGTGTTCAGCAGCAGGGTGATGTTGGTCTCATTGACGACCTTCTCCAGCAGCAGCGCATCCAGGACACAGGCGTTGCCCTCCGGGTTGCGATGCATGTTTTCGACGAGCAGTTCGTCAATCACGCCGCCTTCGCGGGCCCAGCGGTTGTTGTTGCCCATGTGCGAGGTCGCACCCAAGATCCACAGGCGCACTTCACTGGAAGCGTTGCCGCCCAGCACTGGCCGGTCCTGCAACAGGACCACTTTTGCGCCGGCGCGGGCCGCAGTGATGGCGGCGCAGACGCCGGCCAGCCCGCCGCCAACAACGGCCACGTCGGCAGTGAGACGCTCGCTTTTCAATTTCCGGCGGTCCGCCGGGCCTTCCAGTTGCATATCAATCCTTTCCAGACCGGTCAGTCATACTCGAACTGCGCCGTGGCCTTGGTGTCGGCCGACGCCGTCACCCGCAGCCAGTAGGCGCCAAAGGCGTCGGGAAAATCGTGCTGCGTCGCGGCCCCCGGGCCGACCTTGATCTTGGCCACCTCGTCCCATGCGCCGGTGCCCGTAAAGTCGGCCTCAACGGTGAACGTCACGGTGTTTTGGCTGCGGTGGGAAAGTTTCAGGCGCTTGCGGTCATAGCCCGTGGCCAGATATGCGTCACTCGGCTGGCCCGCCTTGACGTCTGTATCGCGCCAGGGTCCGCCCCGTCCGCGAGGTTTTCCGAGCTCCCAGAGGTCATCCACCACGCCGACCCACAAGGCACACCGTCCATCCTCGCTGCGAATGATGTGGTCGCCCTTCGCGTCGTCCGCGACGCCGCTCAGGACCAGCAACCCCCGATAGCTGGCAAAATCGTGAATGCGCCGGTTGTGCGTGGCTACCGGGCGGATCCTGATGAACCCACCGGCGTTTTGGGCGGGCAATTCGTAGAAGGTGCCGCCCGCATTCAGGAGATTGCGTTCCGTGACCACCTCGCGGCAAAGCCGCCCGTGGCCCAGGGGCCCCGGCTGGTCCAAAGCGGGGTCGCCCTTGGGCAGCCGCCATCTCCGGCCATGCTCATCGGCATAGACCAGCGAGGCGGCATCCGCTGTGATGAGCGGCGGGGCGATGGCCACGGCTTTGGCGGTCCAAGCCACCCCCGCCGGATCGTTCACCGGCCGCAGTTTCAGGTCGCCGTCCAGATCGTATCCTCCCAGACCGCCGTCCCGGTTTCGCGCGACGAAACGAAGGGTGTCTGCCCGTGGGTGGAGCACGCCGCCATTGACCGACTGATCCCCGGGCGCGGCAAGGCCGTCGAACCGGGGCGCGGATTCCGGTAGCCGTTTGTCGTCGGCACGGAAATGAAAGACCGCCGTCACACCCGCCGCGTTCGCTTTTGGAACCAGACGGATCCAGGCCCCCGCTTCGCGCCGGGAGAACTCGATCCACACACCGCCCCGGCCGGGAACCTCCACCCCGCGAAGCTTCTTCCATCGCCCATCACCCCGGGCGTCCACTTCCAAAGCAAAGCCCGCTCGGCCCGCCCCCGACTGGCTGAGGTGCAATGAACGTCTGGCAAAACCGGAGAACAGAAACGGTTCGCTGGCCACCCCCGCCTTCACGTCGTCGTTCAGCCAGACTGCGCCACGCCCCAGCGCGGGACCGAAACCATCCAGTCGCGGCGGCTCGACAAACCACAGGTTGGATTGCGATTTGCCCGGGGCGGCCAAATCCCCCTTGAGGCGGTCCTTGTTGAGAAACTCGCTTTGCGCGGTGTCATCACAGCCAAACACAAGCCGGTCTTTCCAGCGGCAGAAATCTCCGATGACTTTCAAATAAGACGAGCGGGGTGCGATGCCGGCGGAGTTCGCCACCGAAAATGTTTTCGGAAAACGCCAAAACTGGCCGTGCATGGTCATCAACCATGCATCCTCCCCGATGTCGCGAATGCGCGGCCATTCCGTGTTCCAGCCGTGCGCCCCATCATAGCAATGGGAAGCCTTGGGCAGCCGGAATGAATGCCATCTGCCGTCCTCGAGCAACATGAGAATCAGCGAGCGGTGGTCCCAGCCGATGCTCCACAACCGGTCATCGCCCGAGGGATTCCCCTCGATGCCGCCGGGCCCGGTCACATCGGTGAATTGATTGCGGCGAATGATGGTCCACTGGTCGGCCCTGCCATTCCACTCCGCCAGCACGCCGCTGGGCACGGCTGGATTGGTGCGAGCCGCCGGGGCGTGGTCGCCGTTGTTGGCGTAAACGTAGCGTCCTTGGGCGGAGTAAAACCCCTTGCCATGGTAGCCGGGTAAATTGGCCTTGCGTCCCTCCTTCCGCTGCTCGTCGGCCCAGAGCTCCTTGACCGCGAGCGACTTCACGTCCACTTCGTAAATCCCCTCTTCCATCGTGGCGAAAACAATTTTGTCCGCCGGGTCGGTGAGGTGCCGCGCCAGGCCCGTGTGCCGTCCAAACATCTTTTCGTAGGGAATCGTGCGCACCGTGCGGTCCGCCGCGATGGCATACGGCCCGATGAAGAGTTGTTGCGACTCCCGATGGATCATGCGGTTTGCGGGTGTCCCGCCGATGCTTTCCGGGCGGATGATCTGCTCCAGTTCAGGCGTGATCTCGTAAAGCTTGTCCGTTGAACCCAGCGGCTTGTGGGGGGCGTAGGTGATCACCCAGAGGCGATCCGCCCACGGCACGACCGCGCCCGTGCCGCACTCGCCTTCGTTGTTGAACATGGCGAGATGCGGGTAGATGCCAGAGACGTGGACGGGCTGGGCCGATCCCGTGGTGATTAACGTGGTGCAAAGCGCCCAGAGCAGGGCACCGCGCTTGAATCCGTTTGCATGGCGAAGCATCCCGCAGATTAGGCCAATCCAACGCCTGAAAAAACTACCCGGTTGAATAGGCCGGGGACGCCGGGCAAATCGTCCGTGCTGGTGAGTCATTTGACGGCTCCAGTTTTGCCCGCCAGGCTCCCGAGGTGATGCACGCCGCCCAATTTCAGCACCAGCCAGGCCACGGGATGCAGGAACGCCATGATCAAGAACCATTGGGCATAGCCGTGGCCCTGGACCAGCTCCAGCAGCGGACCGAAGACTGACTTGACGGCCTGGTCGAGAAACCCGGCGGGTTTGGTGGACGGGCCGGAGACCATCGTGGCCACGATCATGTTCATGATGATGCCACCGATGGTGCTGCCGGTGGCGACGACGCTGAAGACCGTGCCCAGCGAATGTTTCGGCACAACGTCCACCACGAGCGAACTGATGTTGATGAGCCACGCGAGCGACGCGAACACGGTGCAGATGGTGAGCGTCATGGTGAGACTCAGGCCTGTGCCCTGGGCGATGAACGGCGAAAGCGGCATGATGCAGGCGCAACCAAGCATCACCCACAGCCGGCTGGACGCGGGCGCAACGCCGCGTTTGACGAGCTGGCCGGACAACCAGCCGCCGAGGAGACTGCCCACGCCCGCCGCCGCATAGACAATCCAGGTGATCTTGAGCTGCTCCTGCGAGAGATGACGGTCGGCGCTCAGGTATTTGGGAAACCAGAACTGGTAGAAATACCAGACGGGATCCGTGATGAGCCGGCCCAGCAGCAACAGCCAGGTGCCGCGGAAGAGGAGAACCTGTTTCCATGACCAGGCGTTCACGACATCGGACTCGGCGGGATTCCCGGCGGCGGCGGAATCCTCAATGAGTTTGCGCTCGGCGTCGGTGATCAATTTGTTCTCGCCGGGCTTGCGGTAGAACCACAGCCAGGGAATCACCCAGAACAACCCCGCCAATCCCGTCACAATGAACGCCAGCCGCCAGCCCGTGCCCTGCCCCAGCCAGTCCGCGACAACCGGCATGGTTTCGTGGTAAGCGTGCGTCGCGAGCGGGATGACGAGATAGGGCGCAACCGTTGCCCCGATCGTTGCGCCCATCGTGTAGAAGCCGATGGCCAGGGCGCGTTCCTTCGCCGGGAACCATTCGCTCACCGCCTTGGACGCCGCCGGCCAGACGCCCGCCTCCCCCAGCCCAAGCGCAAACCGATACACCCCGAGCGAAGTCACCCCGCGCGCCGCCGCCGTGAGCATGTTCGCCACGGACCACCAGACCACGAACAACACCATGCTGGCGCGCGTGCCCATTTTGTCCGCGATGCGCCCGGAGATGAGATACGCAATGGTGTAGGCGACCAGGAAGATGTTGACGACATTCGCGTATTCGCGGTCGTCCATCGCCAGGTCTTTCTGGATCGTGGGCGCGAGCGCGGAGAGCGTCTGGCGATCCACATAATTGAGCACCGCCGCCCCGAAGAGCAGCGCGACGATCCACCAGCGCAGGCCGCGCAGCTTCATGCAGCCTCCCGGCCAGACACGGACGTGTCGTTGTTAACCTGTTTCACTCGTTTGCCCATGTTCTTTCGTGTCCCCAATACATGCAATCCCCGCGCGTGGGCCGACCGAATTGGCCGGCCCATTGCCACCCAACCAAGCTGCGGTCCGGCCCACACCGCGCCACCCGTCAAATGTCAGAGCTCCAAGCCCAGTCAAGGCCGGACGCCACGGCACCTCCCCAGAGGCAAGGACGACCGGCCGGCCACCGACCCAACCCAACTCAAACCAAAGACCACTCAGGGTTTGCGCAACCGGAAGAACACCGTCGGCTGCGTCGCATCCAGCGTGACGCTGATGTTCGTCAAACTGGCGCTGCCCGCCACGTCGAACCAGGTGTTCGCCGGCGTGGTCAGGCCGATGGCGCGAGAGTTCGTCTGCGTCTGCAAAAATCCACCCGAGGTGCGTGGCGGGCCAGGCGAGGTTCAGCGAACCGCCGCCCGCCCTGAACGTGAGGTTCGTCGGTTCGCTGGCCATGCCGCCGGCCACAGGCACCAGCAGGCTCCCGTCGCCGGCAATGAGAGCCGGGTGCGAGTTGCTGTTGTAAACGCCCGCCGACTGGATGACGCCGCCAAGCATGAGCGCCGCGATGGTGTTGGGCGCGCCGGTGAAGTTCCGTTCGAGCACGGCGTTGCTGATGCTGACAGTGGAGTTCGTCGCGAGCGTGGGCTGGCCGAGCGATTGCACATCCGTGAGGCTGTCGCCCAGGATGATCCGTGCGCCCGCGCCGTGCGTGGTGCCTGCCGCGAAGGTGACCGCCGCACCGCCGAGCGTTTGATTCCCGGCCATTGTCCACGTCCCCGCCCAAGACGGCGGGACGGCGAGACCTTGGCAGTCACCGAGCAGCACGCTGCCGGAGGCGAGCGACGACTCGATGCGGCCGTTGCCCGCGCCGCCGAGCCGGATGTTGTAGTTGCTCGCGCTCGCCGTGGTCCAGTTGGTGGCCACGCCGTCCCAATTCCCGTTGGGCGTGGAACCCGCACCATTGGTGACACCGTTTGCATCCCAGAACATGTCAATGGCCCGAAGGTCGGACGCCAGGACAATGCTGACGAGCACGGCCACCACCGCTGCAGAACAAATCTGAAAGTTGCTAAAGCTCGCATTCATCACAGGCAGGCGGAGGGGATTCCGCATCGGTGCAGGCTACTGAACCAGCCGACAGGTTGCTCCCCCGGGCAGCTCGGCCAAGAATCAGAACGGCTGGTTCGCGTAAAAATAGACGTCCAGACTGCTGTAAGCCATGCGCGGCGCCCGGGAGAACTTGGAGAACTGCACCCATTCCACATGCCCGTCGGAGTAGCCCTCGTTGGCCCCCACCGGGCGCTCCTTCTCGAAGTGATTCACCCGACACGTTCCGGCGGCCCGGTCACGCCACCAATCGCCCGCATACTTTGCCGACATGTCAGCCCAAAGCAGGGGATAGAAGGCGCGATCCCCGGTCTTCATCGGAAAAATGGGCGAATGATTCCGCAGATTATCCCCTCCAGGGAGCGCACCGTTGTTGGGATAGTAAGCGCCAACCTGGGCGGGGTCATTGAAGGCCGCGTTGCCGGCAAAGTAAAAATACCCGGTCACCGTGGGATCCGTCTGCTGTCCGTTGGGAAACAGCCAGAGTTGATCGGTGTTCCAGCCAAAATTATTCGGGCAGTAAAACGACTGCCGCTGAATCCGGTAGGACTGCATCAATGTGTTCCGCATCGTGGCGCTGATGTAGTAAAGGTAGCTGGCCCCCGAAGCCGCAAACTTTCCCTCGTTGTCATCCGCTTCCATGATGCTGGAAAGGCTCAATTGCTTGAGGTTGTTCGTGCAGACAACGCGCTTGGCCTTCGCCTTGGCCCGGCTCAACGCGGGCAACAGCATCGCCGCGAGTATGGCGATGATGGCAATGACGACGAGCAGTTCAATGAGTGTAAAGCCGCTCTTGGGCGGCTGCTTGGTTGCCGGGATGTTCGCGTCGGTCGAGATTGGTTTCATGGCCTTTAAGAATGCCGGTTGGCGGTTGAATCATGGCACGACCGGCACGGGCTTCGAGGCTCCGGCCGGACGGGTTAGGGGAGCACCCGCAGGATGGGCGAGGTTGGTCTGGCGCACGGGGGCTGTGGCCGCCGGCGGCGGCGTGGGCGCAGGCTGTTGGCGTTGAACGGAAGCCGGGATGGCGGGCTGTGGAGAGCCATTTTGCGTCGCCCTCCCGGCGTCCGGCACTTCCCTTTTTCCGCAACCACAAGCCAGCATCAGCACGACACTCAGAATTGCAATGGCGGGCATGGCGGCTTGGCGACCACTTGATGAAAGCGCATGCCCGGTGTGGCCCCGGTTCGGTTGAAGTCGTGGCAATTTACTCAATTTCATCGAAGGCTGGCGGTTTTCGATCGTGCGTTCCATTCGCCCCGGCAGCCGGCCCGAAGCGGGTTCAGCATCATTTGGGGGGCGCGGTTCCGTCGTTTTTAACGAACACTCGGACATAGTCGCACTGGGCCTCCTGCGGCAGCGCGCTGTCGTCCACCTTGGGCGTGTTGCCCATATGCGACGCAATCGAGGTGATCCAAAGATTCTGTTCGCTGTGCGCCATGTGGCTCGCGTCCACCGATTGCACCAGCTTGCCGTCCCGGTAGAACTTCACGGCATCCGGCGTGAACTCACAGCCAAAGACGTGAAAATCCGCCGTCAGGTCCGGCCCCAGCAGCCGCAAGAAACCATAGCTGCCCGCCGGCTCCTGATACTTTTCGAGCTTTACCGCATAGCTCAGATGATCCACCGATTCATTCTGGACCACGACGATCCCCTGCTCCGCCAGCTGAAAATCGGTGGTGCCCGAGCCATCATGCTTCATCAACCAGAAAGAGGTGTGCCAGCCGGCCCCCGCAGGCATTTTCAGGCGCGCTTCGTAGTAGCCATATTTGAAGGCGGCTTTGCTGATGATGCCCGCGCCCGTGTATTGTTTGCCGGCCGCCGCCTCCTTTTTCAGTTTCAGGCGGAGCAAGCCGCCCTTGACGGAGACATTCTCGGGTTTCTGGGTGCTGAGATGCTTGCTGTCCGTGCGGTGGTCCCACTTGGAGGCGTCCAACCCGTCGCCCTCAAACTCATCGTTCCAGACCAGACGGTAACCGGACACCGGGGCGACAGGCTGGATCGCAGCCGACGTTGTCTTTGAGACAGCACCCTGCGCCAGGGTGCAAACCGGCAGGCAGAGCAATTGCGCGGCCAGCGCTGTTCGCAGACAGAGAGTGAAAACGGAAAGCGGGCGGGAAGGCGCGGGCCTGGGGTTGGAGTGCGTTTTCATGTTGGCGGTCAGCCTCTGGTCACCGGCATCATCCCATTTGGCGGGGGGGCGCGCTACCGGCGTTTGCGCCAATCTTTTTAGAATTCGCGCCAACCCGGGGAGAGGCACCGGCCGGCCGTTGAAACAGGACTGGCGGACAGCCCGGAGGGCCGGAGAATTGCCGGCCCGGGCCAAATCACTCAACAAGGCGGACTAGTCAAACCCCTTGCCATGCACCCGGTTCCTCCTGCGATATTGCAGCGGGGTCGAATCCATCTCCCGCCGGAAGAGATCGGAGAAATAGGCCTGGGAACTGAACCCCGCCATTTCCGCCACCAACGCCAGGGGCGTGTCGGTTTCAACCAGCAGTTTGCAGGCCCGCTCCAAATGGACCCGCCTGATCTCATCTGCCGGAGTGCGCTTCAACAATTCGACAAAGCGTCGCTCCAACACGCGGCGTGACACGCCGGCCTCCCGGGCCACGTCCGCAACGCGCATCCGGTGCGAAGGATTCTGTCTGATGAAGCTCAACGCCCGAACCACGGCCTGGTCGCCGATGGCGAGCGTGTCGGTGGACTGGCGGGTGACAACGCCCAGGGGCGCGATCAGCGTTGGTCGGCGCGGGGCCTTGCGCCCGCGCATCAACCCGTCCAGCAGCCGGGCAGCTTCGTGACCGATGCCCTCCCCCGAGACGGCGATGCCCGAGATCGGCACCAAGGACGTTTCGCAAAGCGCCTCGTCGTTGGCCTGGCTTAGAACGGCCACTTCCTCCGGCACCAGTTGTCCCGACTCGTGGCAGGCAAACACGATCTCCCGGGCGCTGCTCGCATTCCAGCAGAGCACTGCCAACGGTTTGGGCAGGCGTTTGATCCATTCCCCGAGGCTGGCCAAATCCAATCGCCAGTCCGGCTCGGCGCCCGCCATCGGTTTCACGGCCAGTGAATTGAAATCACCCCCGGCGCGCGTCACCATGTCGGCAAAAATCATGCGGTGCGCCTTGACGTAATCCAGCCCGACCAGGCCGAAATAGGCAAAGTGCTTGAACCCCCGTTCCAGCAGGTGCTCCGCAGCCAGCCGGGCGGAGGCGCGAAGATCGGTTGTCACCCGCGGAAAAGTGGCCTCGGGAATCTCAATCCCGGAAACATTCACCACTGGAATTTTCATGGCCCCCAGTTCACGCGCCATCTCCAAAGTGCTGACACGGGCAATGATCCCATCACCGCGCCAGCCCGGCGGCACCCGCAAACGTTCCTCCAAGCCGCGCGCCTCGACAAAAATTTCCCACGGCACATTTTTCAGACGGAAAGTGTTGATGCCGCGCAACACGGCCCGGCCCCACGTCGTGGACGTATCCACCAGCACTGCCACGCGACGGCGCGGCCCCAGGCCGCAAAGTTTGACATGCGTTTTGCGGGAACGACTCATGGGCAATATGGCGGCCATGGACGGCGGTGGCCGAAAGCAGCGATGGCCCCGGCCGCCACGATTGTCGCATCTCGGTCAACGGTCTGCTTCACCCCCGCGAACGTCACCGGCCCGGACGCTGGCGCGAGGTGCGGCACGCTGGAGAGGTTTGATGCCAGCCCGCGTCTTCGGCAAGCCAATTTCTCTGACCAAGCCATCGGTCGCGCCGATCAACGTGAACACAGCTGCGTCAGTCATCAAAGGCACGAGCAGCATCCTCAACCGCGCACCAGGCGTGCGCACAAACCCGGCGCCTTGCGCCGTGTCCTTTTGCGCGCGTCCTGCCTGGCGCTTTCAAGCCCCCGGCAATTTCCCAGACAACAATAAAAGCACCGGTCAGTTTGAACTTCACCGCGTATCGCTCCGGTAACCGCTGTTGTATTTCCTGGGGTTGCTTCCAGCATCCTTGGGCCAAACCCGCCCCGAGCCCGGCCTTCGGGGGAATTGAACCACAAAAGGATTGTGGCGCAAAGTTGGTCATTCGAAGGCATCCATCATTGATCAATAGATTTCATTTTCAGGGATACACGAGCCGGTAATAGCCACCGGGCGTGGTTGGCAAAATGGGAACCACCACGCTGTTCGTCGCCGAACTGCCTTGCACTCGCATCCAGTCGTTCGGATTCAGACTCAAGCCCATGGTCAACTTATTCGTCTGCATTATCAGCGTCCAGCCGATGTGGTCCGCCGGCCAGCTCAATGACAGGTTGGTTCCGCTGACCGAGGCCGTGAGATTCGTCGGGTTCAACGCCACCGTCGTCAGCGCGGTCAGCACACCGTTGGTCGGATTGAAACTCCACGTCGTGCCCGGCGCGCCCGTGATGGCGCTGAAGTTGCCGGTGCGGCTGGCCGCGCTGAACAACTGGAAGGTTTGCCCCGCACTCACGCCGCCTGCCAGGTTGGTAATAACCAGTGTGCCGCCGTAGTTCACCGTCGTCAGGCCGCGCACCTGGTCGTTGGTGCTGGAGGCGGCGTTAATCTGCATCACTGTCTGGCTCCCCGTTTGTAGCGTCAGCGTGTTGCTGATGGTGAGTGTGCCGAGCAACATGCCGGGAGCAAGAGCGGCACCCGATTGAATCGTGACCGGGCCGCCAATATTTCCTTGGCCGCCCAAAACCGCTCCCGAACCGACCGTCACAACGCCGCCGCCAATTGAGCCATTGATCAGCAAGGCACCACCGTTGACCGTCGTGCCGCCAGCATAACTGTTGATGCCGTTCAGTTGCAATGTGCCGGAGCCATCCTTGGTGAGACCGGACGAACCAGTGATGGAGCTCGCCACGATGGCCGTCACATTACTGGCCACGGTCACGCCGGGATTGCTGCCGTTGAGGTTGAGCGTGTTGTTTTGCAGCGTGTAGCCAGTCGTGTTGAACGTCAGGCGGTTGACTTTGACACTGCTGGCCAGACTCACTGTTCCAGCCGTCCCGGCAAAGACGGCGGCGTAATCCACACCGCCAAAGTCATACCACCTCGTTGTGTTTGCTCCGTCCCACCAGTTGGCCGACGTGCCAACATTCCAAGTGCCGCTGCCGCCATTACCGGTTGCGCCCCAATAGACCGGCGCGCTCGCCACAGTTTCGCCCTTGTAAATGCGCACCGCGTCCACCGCCATGCTTCCGAAATTTCGCGGTTTCAACAACTGCAACTGATGGCTGCCGGGCGTCAGGTTCGCCACGTTGTAACTCGAAAAGGTCGTGGCTTGCGCGCGCAAATCGCCGACATACTGGTTCACGTTTTCCACCACGCTGCCGTCCAGAAACACCTGCACCGTCCCGCCCGCGCTCGACGTCGGCGCGAGGACCTCCACACCTGTGCCGTTGAAATTCAGATTCACCTGATCATAGGTATTGGCCGTGGTGTGAATGTCGTTCTGGTAATCGCCCATATTCCGGTTGGCCTGATAGCTCCACGCGCTGTTGACGGAATTGACGACGTTAAATTCGTCCACCTGCACATACGGTCCGCCCGCCACCACCCCTTTCAACTGGTGGCTGCCCGCCGGCAATCCGTTGGTGCTGAAGCCGACCACGCCCACCACATTGCCGCCGGCATTCATGTTGACGGTCTTGATGAAGGTGCCATCCAGATAAAAATCAATTGTGCCCAGGCCGTTGCCGATCATTCGCACGCCCGTGCCGTTGAAATATATCGTGAAGAAGTTGCCCGGTGTCTGGCTCCAAGTGATGTCGCCGTTGTATTCTCCGCCGTAACGCTGCTGCCAGCTCCAGGAGCCGGTGTAGGTGATGTAACCCAGCGCATTCGGCGTGGAATCGGTGTTATTGAATCGCGTCAAGGCCCCGTAAACCAGCGCCGCATTGGTGTCATTGAGCATCTCCGAAACCTTGAACGCATCCACATACAGGTAACTGCCGCTGACCTTGACGCCGGTGAGCGTGTGCGGGCCGTTGGTAAGCCCGGTCAACGAAAATACGGCGGCGCGGTTGGTGCTGCCGACGGACAAATCCAGATTTGTCACCAGCACGCCATCGAGTGACAGCGCCACCACGCCGCGTCCACTGCCCCGGCTGGAAATGAATGAGACATCCGTGCCGGTGAAATTGAATGTGAAGGAATCGCCGTTGGCCGTCGCGACGTGGACGTCATTCCGATATTCCCCAAGACCGCGATTGCCCTGGGGGCTCCACGAACTGCCGGTGTAGGTGATGCTGGGGCTGGTATTGTTGTAAATGCCCTTGTCCCCCTGGCTCACCACGTCGAGCGCAATGACCGTGTCGTTGGCGTCCCAGGTGTTCGTGCCCGTCAGCGTCAGTTGCACCCCGCGTGAACTCTGCGCCAGCGTCACCGCGTTGCTGTTGGCCAGCAACCGCGCGTTCGTGAACACCTTGCCGTCCGCCGCCGGCGGCAGGGTCAGGGTGCTGCCGCCCGGCGGATTCAGCACATGGATGTATTCCCTGGTGTCATCCACGGAACGCGTCGCCACCACGCCGTAGGGCAGACCGGTAATGGACACGCCGAAGACCGGCCAGGAGGTGCTCGGAAACGTGTTGGTGACCGCCACCGCCACGGGGGCCATCAACTGCGCGGCGCCCTGCATCGCCTCCAGCACGCCTTGCTCCCACAGCCCGCCGGGAAACGGCCCGGCCGCCCACGCCCAGCCGCCGCCTTCGGTGCAGGTGCCCGCCGCCATCACCGCGGCGCGGAAGATGCCCACCGCACTCCGGGTCGCGGCAAAAGTGTTGGTCGGCACGGATACGTTCCAGGTTGCCGACATCACCTGCGCATAGGGCGATACGGAAGCCCACGCCACGTCCCTATGCAAATTGGGCGACTGCGGCCCCGATTCTCCAATCGGGACATCACACGCATATAGATTGCCGTAAAAATTCTGGAGCAATATCAGGTCCGGGTTGCGCCGGTGAATGGTGCGTTCGAGCCGGGGAAAATCCACCGCGTTGTTCTGGTTGCCGCCGGGGTCGTTCTCATCCAGATACAAACCGTCAATCTGGTCGCCGTAGCGGTCCACCAGTTCGCCATACACATCATTAATCATGTTGTTGTGCCCCGCGTAATCGTAAATGACCGGCTGATTGGGATGCGTGTAGAGCAACACCCGGATGCCCTTGGCTCGCACGGCCGCCAGCATGTCGCCGATCATGTCGCGCGTGGAGTTGCGCTGAAAACCAAGCGCCCGCACCACCGCCGCGCTGTTGAACATGGGAACAAAGTTCGCGTGCCACGCGGTGAAGATCACATATTCCACGCCCATGGATTGCAGGTCGTTGGCATACTTCGTGGCGTTGAAATTATCCGCGGCGAAATTCACGTCGCTGTAGCTGGTGCCATCCGGCAGGATGCCGAAGTAGAGATAGTGGGTGAACTGCCCATACTTCATGCGCTTCCAGCGGTCGCGGTTGGCCACGCTGTTGTCCGTCACCCGCAACACGCCCGGGCCGCTGATCAACGCGGATTCGAAATCCGCCTTCCCCGCCGCCACGCTGCCCACCGCGCCCCAGCGGCCCGCCGCCTTTTTCACGCCGCCGATGTAAAAACTTTTAACCGTGTTTGTCGTTGCGCTGGACAGCAGCAGGCTCGCGCTGCTTGCCATCCAGATGCGCGCGTTGGTGTTGACCGCTGACGGCGCGAAATCCAGCGTGCCCGCTTCCACAGAAATCACCCCGCTGATTTGCACCGAACCCGTGAGGCGCAAAGTGCCCGCGCCGGTCTTGCTGATGCCGCAATTTCCCCCGGTTGTCGCCCCGGACGGCAGTCCGGTTTGCGTGATGTTCGCACTGATGAGCAAATCTGTTGCGGCCGGGCCGTCCGCCACGATCAACTGCAACAGCGAGGCGTTCGCCGAATTCGCGTCGGCCCGAATGTTGATCTGCCCGCCGATGACGGCGCTGGTGCCGCTGGCGGAGGTGTTCACCACGGTGTCGCCCCACTCCAGCGGACTGGCCGACAGCGTGCCGCCGGTCAGGTTCACACCCCCGGTCAGGTTCCAGACATGGAGTTTGTTCGCGGCACTGACCGTGCCGCCGTTGATGTTCAGCGTCGTTATTTTCCGGCCCGGGTTGAAACCAAGCCCTGTGCCGTCACCGGTGGTGACGACCGTTCCTCCCGGGTTCACGGTCAAAGTCCCAATGATGGGGCAATTGCCACCATTGGCTGTGAGTTGCAGTGTGCCGGCATTGACCGTCGTGCCGGCTGCATAAGTGTTGGTCCCGGTGAGCGCGAGTGTGCCGTTGCCGGTCTTGATCAAGCCGGCCGGGGAAGCCGACGTGAAATCCGTGGCGATGTTGTCCGCAAGCGCCGTGGACACGGTGAGGTCCGCCGCCGGGCTAGCCGTCACGTCGGCGACGTTGAAGGTGGTGTAGGTCGGGCTATTGTTGACCGCCAGGCCGAGGTTGATCCAAGTGTTCGCCCCACTCTTGGTGCTGATGGTGGATGGTGAACTTCCGGAAACCGTCACGGTGCCGGGCAACTGGTAGCTCCCAAAGGCTGCGTTGGGGGGCGAGACCGATTCCAGCGTGCCGCCCTGCAGCGTCAGGTTGTTGAGTTGGTTCCAGCCGTTGTTCGTTGTCTGGGAAAGTTTGCCGGTGCCTCCAATGGTAATGGATGCGACGCCGTTGGCTTGATTGTTATAGTCCAGCGTGACGGTGCCATTGGTAATCGTCGCCGTGTCACTGCCCGATGCCGGCGGCCCGCCGTTCCACCCGCTGGGGCTGGTGTCATTCCAGTTGGAGATTCCACCACCCCAAACATAATCAGCGGCGGTGGCGACCGGGCGGGAAAAGCACAGCAAGCCAATGACACTCCAAACGAGCGCGGCGAACCGACCGCAGCAAAATGAATGTCGCAGCAACAAGCCGGCAGTTCTGATGGAGTTCATATCATGGATTCGCATGAAAATTCCATCCAACCTAGCATCTGGCAACCAGCTCACCATCGGCAATACTGCTGATGCGCCCCGGACATCAGCCCATTTGGCCTTGTTCAACCCCTACCGGCATTGAAACTCCCAGACGCCGGGGGCAACATTGAAACAAGCGTGGCCGGTTAGCGCATCGGCGGGAGCGAGACCTTTGATGCGGCCGGTCGCCTTGCCCTCGCTCCAGACACCCTTGCCGTTGACGCGGATGGTTTTCAATTTGTAGTCAGCCACCGGGATGCAAACCCGGCCGGTGGTGTTTGGCGGCGAAACCAGCTTGAGGTTGAATCGGCCTTCGGACCGGGCAATGGAGACTTCGATCCTTCCTTTGACCGTGTCGAATCCGGCAGCGGCTTTCGTCAGATGACCAAGCCGCGGACGGACTTCGTAAGTCTCAAACCCGGGCGTCAAGGGCGCGATGCCGGCAAAAAACTGCGACATGATGGTCAACGGTCCGCCACTCCAGGCGTGATTGATCGTGCCACCGCCAAACCCTTCGCTGCCAATTCCCCAACCCTCCCAAAGCGTGCTCAAGCCGGCGTGGTCCACCATCTTTTGATAGCGTTTGCGCATGCGGTCCTGTGCCAGTGCCGGCTGGTTCATCAGGCACAGGGCCTCGAGGACATATTTTTCCATGTAGGGACTGGCGTGTTCTTGGGTCTTCAGCACTTCGGTCAAGGCGGGGTATTGCGCCGGTTTCGCCAGCCCGGCGACGACGGCCAGAGCGTTGGCGCGGTCGTCGGTGTGCCCATTGAAATCGGACGCGCGGTATTCCCTTCCATTCCAGAACGCGGGATTGAACGCTGTTGCGATGGAGTTCAACCGGACATCAATCCAGGCCAGATCCTCCGGGCGCCGCAATGCGACCGCCATCGCGCGCATTCCCTGCAACGCCAGATAATACCACTCATTGTAAAGCAGGGTCAGGTCCACGTTGGTGCCCCAGTCGCCCCATTCCCAGGATCCGCGCCGGGGCACAACCAGACCATCCGGCTGCATCCGCCAGATTTCCAAGTAGCGTTTCACCCCCGGATAGACCTCACGCAGCGTGGCCAGATCCCCGCTGTAAAGCCCGTAGGTCCAGAAGCCCTTGTGGCCGATGCTGGCCAGCATCTGAAGCGGCAGGTCCTTGTCCCAGTTTCCCGCCGGAACCGGTGAAAACAGAACTCCGTCCGGCCTTTGCCAGCCGATAAGATCGCGGATGCACTTGCGCGTCAACGAATCACTGCGCCGGTCCAGCGCGTAAAATGATTCACCCAGTTGGTTGACCGCGTCCCCCCACCAGAGAGCCCGTTCGCGATCGGGGCAATCCATGTAAGTGTCACGCATGGTGAGATAGAGGGTGCGGACGGCCTTTTCCCGCAGGCGATTGAGAAAATCGTCATCGCATTCAAATGTGCCGGTGAACGCGGTGTCGAAGCCCGTTTCCCGAAATTTCAGCCCCAGCACCTGAACGCCGGACGGCAGTTCATACCAGACCTCGTGCCCGTTCATCCATCCCGGACATTCGAACTCCTGCACCCCGTCGCGCGTGACGTATTCCGCCCGGACATTGTATTCGCCGCCGCCCTGATAATTGTCGGTCTGGATTTTGATCAACTGTCCGGCTTTGGCGTTCACCTTGAGCCACGGGTTGACCTGGGCGTTGTAAGGCAACTTCGCCTTGATGATTTGGCCGTCGGAAATGGCGGGAAACCCGGCGGCGTTTACATAGGATTTCAAACCGTAGTCTTTCCAAAACGGCACCGGCCGGGGAATCAACCCGTTCCAGGGCGGGCAGCCGGCCTTGCCAAGCTCCACGGCCAACGGCCAGTCAGCGTCGTTGTATCCAGGCAAGTGCCAACCGGCGATGTCCCTGGTCGCGTCAAAGCGGATATTCGATTCGGGCAATCGGAAATTTGGCAAAGGCTCGCCAGTCTCGCCAAACGCGGGATGGACCCAACCCCGCCACGACTTGTCAGAGACGATCCTCCCCGAACCGGCCGCAAGCTCGAACAACAGGCCGCTGCTGCCGCTGCTTTTGTGACTGAACCCTTCCTTGCCGAAATACCAGACCAAAACGGCCAGCGAGTTGGTGCCGGGTCTCAGGTAAGGTGCCAGTTCAACCTCGTCGAAGTATGTGTCGTGGGGGGTTGGCCCGCGCTTGAGTCCACCTTCGCGCACCACCATCCGACCATTGACCCAGAGCCAATATTTTGAATCCACCGCAATGCGCGCCGCCGCAGTCTTTGGTTTCTTGGACAGGAGAAATTCCCGGCGGAAACAGGTCCAGAGGTTCGACCGGTTCACACTGCCGGCGACACCGATCCAATTCGCCGACCAGGAGTCGGCTCCGGGTTGCGGCCTGGACCTCAATTCCGCAGGTGGCCAGACTGCCTCCACCGCGTCAGCCCCGGCGGCTTGCGCGACTTGCAGAGCGCACCCCAACAGCAAACCGCCGAACAGCAGCTTATTTTCCATTGCCCGCCATCGTTGGGGGAGTTACGGAACAGGCGATCCGGCACATGGTGTCGTAATCGTAGTTCTTCAATAATTTCCGGGGGTAGTAGATGTAGAATTCGCCCCCGACCTCGTGCCCGTCGGCGGCGTCCTCCCGGTTAAAACTGATGAAGCTCGAATACGGCAACATGCAGCCAGGAGCATGGTCCAGCTGGGACGCAAATCGCCAGTCAACCCCATCGGCGGACGAATATAACAGCAGGGTGCCGCTGCCGTGCGTCTGCACGGTGATCAGATAACGTCCCAGCGGTTTGCAATAGGTGGCGTCACTATGAAAATCGTATGCCGTCGGCGAGTCGTTCCGACAGCGGCTTCCGGCAATGATCTCCGAACCAAGACCAGTCATGCCCTCCTCGGTCCAGCTTCCGTTGGAATACTTCTTGAACGGCGTCACCTGGTCTTGCGCCATCGCCGACATGACGTCGCCGACTTTGGCCCGCGCCACAGCCAGCCAGCGATGGTCGGAAGGCTTGGGCCCTTCATGCTCATTGAAGTAAAGATACAGGTAATCGTTCACGAGCAGATACGGAACTCCGCCCATGTTGGCGTTATGATCGGTCGTGGATCCATTTCCCCGGTTGCCGAGAACGTCCCCCAGATATTTCCAGTGCAATCCGCCATTGGTGGACTTGGCCAGTCCGATGAAGAAATCCGTGCCGCGCGCACGCCCGTTGCCGGGAGGCAGGTCTTCCCGATGCACCAATCCAACCAGCGTGCCGTTTGTGCCTTGGTAAATGTTCTGAATCCAGCCTCCGCTCGGCCAGATGTGATTATAGCCGTTGTAATCCCAGGCAAACGGCAGCAATGCCCTTTTCAGCGGACGCTCAGGCGTGCCGCTGTGCCGGAAATAATACGGCTTTTTGGCCATGGCCGTCTCGAAGATGGTCATGCTGCCGTCCGCCTCGCGCAAGGAAGCCCAGCTGCCGTCCATGGTGTAGGGCATCTGGGCGTCAGTATAAATAATTTGTGGCCGGCCAATCACGAGGCGTTTCATCTCGGACGCAACAGAATCGGATGGCGTGGTGGAGTTGTTGCCCCCGGCCACAGCCATTGCCGTCGCGAGCAAGAGCAACCCCGATCCGAATATGCTCCCATTCCATTGCGGCGCTTGTCTCCGCGTCAGCCAGTTTGCCGTCCGGGTTGGAGGAGTTGAATCACCACACCCAGCCGGGCGGACGGGGCGTGACTCGCATGCCTGATCGCCAAACGTCATGTCGTCAAACCTGTTCATTTGAATTTGCATGTGCGGCCGCATCACCAGGTGCATGAGATGTCACCGTCTCAACAAAGGGACGCCCATTCCATCGTTGGAACTACAGAGGCTGGCCACCCCTGACCAGCCTCTGCATCCAACCCGAAGGCCCATGAAACGCGGCTCCCCAGCAACGCTCCACCATGCCTTCAATCTGCCCACCAAACCCAAGGCTCAACTTCGGTCCGGCGGCGGCGGCTTCACACCCTTCCAAATCTGCCGGTTCAGCCAGAACGCGCCAAACGCCCCCGCCAGCGCCGCCGCCACCCACGTCTCCACTTCCGGCACCGCCACGATGTCCATCTGCAATCCCCAGCCCGTCACCGTCGTCACGCCGCCGACGCTCAGGTCCGCGACGAACAAACTCCACATGCCGTTCGCGCTTGTGCTCAGGAACGCGCTGTTCAGGCTGTCCACCCCGTTCCATGTGCTCCCGCTCAAGTTCCCGCCGCCATAGGTGTGCAGGTTGGCGTAGCTCCCACCGTTGAAGCCATCGTCGGCCAGCGTGATGTTCCAGTTTGCTGCGCCATACCCGTGGGGCTGGCCCGGCGTGCCGGCTTGGTTGAGCAACACAGCAAAGCCGGAGCTGTGTGTGAGATAGGCATAGAGGTCGCCCGTCCACCCGCTGCTCAGTTGCAGGTTCACGGCCACCCCCTGCAATGTTCCTGCCGGCATCGTGCCGACACTGCGCGTGTCACTCCAACCGCTGAGGTTGCCGTCGGGAACCACCCCGCCGTTGGCGAACCCGGAGTTCCAGTTCGTCGTGTGAATCGTTGCGTTCGCCGCGAGCGTCACCAGCCACGCCGCACCGAGGAGAGATCTGATTTTCATGTTTTGAATTCCAGTCTGGGCCGGGGCGCCATTCCATTCACGGCCCGCTGACGTATTTGGTCCGGTAGTAGCGCATGCTCATTGGCGCCGCAGGATCGGTCAAGGTGACCGCCCCCAGGGCACTCGCGGTCGCGGTGCCGCTGATGTCCTGCCAGTTCACCGGGCTGAGGCTGTCGGTGTATTGGAGGCTGTAAACAGCGCCGGGAATGCCGAGCGCATGGACGGTGATCGTTGGGACTGACCCGCCAAGACTGAGCACGTTCGCGCCTGAACCCGCCGGCAGCACCTGCACCGTCACGGTGCCAATGCTCACCGCACCGAGAGCATCCGTCACGGTGTAAGTGAAGCTGTCCGGTCCGGCCGAACCGGTGGAAGTGTAGGTCACTGAGCCGGTGGTCTTGCTCGTAGTTCCCTGGCTGGCAGCGCCGACTGCCGTCACGCTGACACTGTCGCCATCCGGGTCGGAAATGGGATACTTGCTGCCCGCAAAGGTGAAGGTGACGCTCTCGCCCTGGATCACCCCGATGGTGAAGTTTGGCGCGGAGGGATTGGCGTTGTTGAAGCTGATTTCGCCGGACGAGTAGAGCGCGCTCGTGTTCCAATGCGCCGGGCCGCCCGGCAGATTCAAGGTTGCGAACATGCCCGATAGCGACCCGTCGAAGAGATTGAACGTCTGGCCGTTGGTCAGCGTTCCATTCGCCGTTACGGTCAACGTGCCTCCCAACGTCGCTCCGCCGACGAAGCTGATCAGGTCGGCGCTTGGCCCGTTGGCGACCTCGGCGGCAACGGTGCCGCTTAATGTTGCCGCCCCGTTGATGATGAGGGTGCCGATGGAACTGCCCGCCGCCAGAGTGCCCCCCGCCTGAACCGCCACGGTGCCGCCGATGGTGCCCGTGCCTTCGAGCGTGCCGCCGGATTGAACTGTGACTGCGCTGGCCGCGTGGAGCGTGCCATTCACGCGCAAAGCCCCCGCGCTGACCGTGGTGTTGCCCGTGTAGCTGTTGTTCGCCTCCAGTTCCAGCGTGCCCGCGCCGGTTTTCACCAGACCGGCCGATCCTCCAAACGGCTCATTGCCGAGCGTCGTCGAAACAATGAGATCCGCCGCCGCACTGCCCGTCACGTCCGCCACATTGAAAGTGGTCGCCCCCGAACTGGACCCCAAATCGCCAAGGTTGATGAACTGCACCCCCGAGCCAACCGTCGTGAAGTAGGACGGCGCACTCCCGGAAACCGTCACCGTGCCGGGAATCCAGTAGCACCCAAACGTGCTCAAGGCCGTCGAAACGGACTCCACTGTGCCGCCCTGGAGCGTCAGGTTGTTGAGCCGGCTCCAGCTAAGGCCCGTCGTCTGCGAAATCTTGCCGCCCGCGATAACGATGGTGGAAATATTGTTCAACACATTGTTGGCCCCCAGGGTCAGCGTGCCCGCGCCGGTCTTCGTGAGGGAAGCACTGGACTGGAAGGCAAGTTTGGCCAGGGCTGCCGATACGGTCAGATCCGGATTCGCATCGCCGGTCACATCCGCCACGTTGAAGGTGGCGCCATCCCACACGTTGAAATAACTGCCATTGATCACCGAGCCGCTCGCCGAACTGCCGCCGACGCTCAAGGAGCCCAGCACGCCAGCCCCCCAGGTGGCATCCCCGCCCACCGCCGTGAGAGTGCCGCCACCGAGGAACGACAGGCTGCTGTAACCATCAAAATAACCGCTCGCGCCGGCGGTGTTCAGAACACCGCTCCCGCCGAGGGTGATTGACACGCCGTTCTCCTGAGTCTCCGCGGTCAAGAACACGCTGCCGCTGTTGATTAACGCCGTATCTCCGCTGGCGGGCGGACCGCCGTTCCAGCCGGAGGCGGAAGTGTCCGTCCAGCTTGATGTTCCCCCGCCCCAGGTGTAATTGGCAGCCGTGGCCACCGCGAGAGACATGGACATCAAGCCGGTTGCAGCCAACGTGGAAAGAGCGCGCCGGCCGCCTTTCAAACGCCGTGATTTGAAGCGAAGTTCCGCCTTACATTTTTTCATATGGCTGTATGGTTGATTCGGGTTCAGGTGACGGTAGAACTCTATCTGCGCTGCCGACAGGGGGTATCGGCAAAACTGCCGATGCGGATTCGCCAACGAATACAAACCGTCACAAGCATCGCCAACGAGACCAACCGACCACCTGCTGATCAATTCTTTGGACTGGCTGTGGTCCGTATGATTTGCGCGGTTAATTCCGCAGCCTGGGTCGTCGCTTCGGCGACTGGCAGACCGGGCTTCTCGCCCGGACCACCGGCCACACCCGGGCGCGTGTGGCCAATCTTTGTCATCCACGCATTGAACAGCACTTGCATCCGTTCGGATGCCAGTTTGCGCACTTCAGCTCCATGCGAGGGAAACAGTTTTTCAGCCGAAGCGACGCCGTCCACATCCGCCCCAAAGAATTGCCGGATAACTTCGCACGCCATGAGCCAATGACCTTCGCGGCCCGGATGCACACCGTCCGGGGCGAACGCAAACGCCGGATCTTCAGCCCTGCCCGCGACGAGCGCGTTGCGCAGCGGCGTGTGAAAATCCACCACCTCCCAGCCCCCGGCGCGTTTTGATAACAACCAGGCGGTATAGCGCGTCAGGTTTTCATCGTGATTTTTCCGCGCGGCTTTGCCCCTTGCGTCATGCGGCGGCGGGGTGCAAATCACAACGCGTTTCACGCCCGCCTGGAAGGCCGCATCGCGCAGATGGGTGATCGCCGCGGCGAACCGTCCGTCCCCGTTGGCGTCCGACGGAAGAACGCCCGCGTCATTCATGCCGTAACACACAAACAACACATCCGGCCTCGTCGCTGTCAGCGCACGCTCGAGGCGTTCACTGACACTTGGCCGCCCAAAGCCATGCATCTTCAAATGTCCTTCATTCTCCTGCGGCTTCAGGTCCGTTGCGGTTTCGCTCCCCAATCCGAGATTCAACACCTCCACCTGCCAGCCTTGTGTGAGAAGCCAGCATTCGACATCCGTTATGTAATCACCCGCTTGAGTGATGCTGTCACCCAGAAAGACGATGCGGTGAACCCCGCGCAATTTTGCCGCCGCTCCGGGCGGATTGGTTAAATTCGGGACCGTCTCCGTTCCGCCGACATAACCGGCAAGCAATTGGGCGCACAAGAAAACGGCCAGCCCAGGAGTCCGCAATGCAGTGAACATGACCGGAAAACCGCCTCCAGGATTGGCGCCGGGCGGCTGCCAGCCGCTTCCAACCCACAGGCATCTGCCGTGCTTAATTGGAGGTTTGCGCTGCGCCCGGCACATTTCCCAATGTGACGGCACCACTGGTTACAATGTAACGCATCCCTGTCGGCGGTGGAGGAACGGTGATTTTGGCATCGGCAACCAACTCTTCAAAATTGCGCGGCATTCCGTGCTGGGGAACATGGTTGATCAAGGCCTGGTTAAGTTGCTTTAGATTTGCCTGCACTGCTGGATCCCGCAGCACCGGCGAATTGGGTGGCAGCGGCCGCACCACCGCCACGGCTGAGTCCGGCTTCTTGCCGCACCCGCACAAGGGCAAGGCCATCAGGCCGCCCACGATCATCGCTGCTGACAAACTGGCCAGAGCCGGGCGTGCAACCCGAAGGCAAACAGCTTTTGTTTTCATATTGGATATTTCTGGGGGGATCACATCTACCTGGCGTCCTGTCCCGCCACCCCGCCGACAGTCCAGTCGAAATTATACCCGAAGCTGTTGGGGATCAGCCTGGCGAAATTTAGAAATTGTGCGTGACCATCGGCAAAACCGAGGCTGAATCCCTTGTTCCCGTGTGAGGACGTCCCGGTGGCTCCCGATGGCCCCCATGTGCCCGCATAGCAAACGTTCATCACTTTTTGGGTGGGATAGCGCACCTCGGTTGATTTAACCCTCCTGACCGCGCCCGAGGGCACATCCGCATAAAATGCCCAGACAAACGAGTAGGAAAGCGGAATGGAGATCTGGTTGGTCACGCCGGCCCCGAAGGTTCCCATCACCATCCAATAGTTATAGGCGAGCGGGGGCTGGTCAGACGGACACAAAAAACAACTTCTCCGGCTGGCACTGACTCCGTTGGTCGAGATGTAGGGACTTAACAGGCCGGGATAATCCACCATCGGCATCTGCCACCAGCCCCGTCCGGAATTCGGATAGGTGTCCTCGTTATCATTCAAATAGATGCTGGTTGCCAGACCGATTTGCTTGAGATTTGAGGTGCAATTGATGAGTTGGGCCTTCTTCTTGGCCGACGCGAGCGCGGGCAGCAGCATCGCCGCCAATATCGCAATAATGGCAATCACCACCAACAGCTCGATCAGGGTGAACCCGTTACGCAGATTGCGAGGCGGAGCCACCCAAGATTCGGATTCTTGCAGGACGCGATTTTGATTTTCTCTCATTTTGATGTGCGGCCCGCTTGGGATTCAACCGCAAACAACTTATTGTTTCACCCGGAAGAACACGCTGCCCTGGGCGGGGTCCACCGGCACGGTCACGCCGTTGGTGCCGTTGGGGTATGCCACCCAATTCGTGCCCACGCCTTTGCTCAACGCGTTGGTCTGCCACTCCAAAGAGCCGCTGCCCGTCCAGTTGAAAGTGAGGTTATTGCCCGACTTGACATAGGTCAAAGTCGGCGGCGCCGGAGTGCTGGCAACGCTGATGCTGCCATCCGTGGCCAGATTGTTGTTAAACGTGTAACCCGCCGGCGGAACAACGGTCACACTCGCACCGCCTTCCAACGCCTTGCTGAACACCGTGAACTTGTCGCCCACCATCAACGCAGGACCAAGGTTGCTGACCATCAGTGTGGTCGTCGCGCCGTTGGCATTGGTCAGAACACCGCTTACCGCAAACAAACTGTTGGATTGCGCCTGGCCCTTTTGGAGATTGACCAGCACGTTGCCGCTCAACGTCAGATCGCTGTTCAGCGTCAAGGTGCCGATGCCATTCAGCGCGGCGCCGGCCGCCAGCGTCGCCCCGGCGTTGATGGTCGTTGCGCCGCCGATCGTTCCCGAACCCGCCAAAGTCCCGCCGCTGACGGTCGCGCCGGAAGTGACGGAACCATTCACAAACAACGTGCCCGCGTTCACTGCCAGACCGCCCGTGAATGTGTTCGCGCCTGAAAGCGTCACGGTGCCTTGGCCGGATTTGGCCAGAGCGCCCGCGCCGGCAAACGCGTCAAAGAATCCGCTCGACGCCACCAAGGCATCGCCGACCAGCGGCGTATTTAGTGTAAGCGTCTGGCTCACGGCAAAGTTGTCGCTGCTGATGGCATTGCCGCCGCCATTGGCGGTGATGGTCACGTTCGCGGCTTGCGCGGAAATGAATGTTCCGAACTGCGTGTTCGCCGGCGTGCCGGTTAAAGTGCCGTTGCTCAATACCACACCGGCTGCCGGAATGGTGTTGGCGCCACCGCCGGTGACATTGATGGTGCCAGCCACCGTCCAACCCGGCGTGGCGCCCTGGAACGGCAGCGCATTGTTGGCCGTGGAGGTGATCAAAATGGTCGCGCCGCTGCTCACGGTCACCGCGCCACCGGCTAAATTCTGGTCATAGCCGCTGTTGCCGCCGATCTTCAGCGTGCCCGCACTGACGGTGGTGTTGCCGGTGTAGGTATAGGGCACATCCAACTCCAGGGTTCCGTTGCCGGTCTTGATCAGGCCGGCCGGAGAAGCCGACGCAAAATCGGTGGCTATATTGTCCCCGAGAGTCGTGGACACGATGAGATCCGACGCCGCACTAGCCGTCACATCGGCCACATCAAAGGTGGTGTAGGTCGGGCTGTTGTTCACCGCCAGACCGAGGTTGATAAACTGAACCCCCGAGCCAACCGTCGTGAAGTAAGACGGCGCACTCCCGGAAACCGTCACCGTGCCTGGCAATTGATAACAACCAAATACACTCAAAGCTGTCGAAGAGGACTCCAAAGTGCCGCCCTGCAGCGTCAGGTTGTTGAGCTGGCTCCAGCTAAGGCCCGTCGTCTGCGAAATCTTGCCGCCCGCGATAACGATGGTGGAAATATTGTTCAACACATTGTTGGCCCCCAGGGTCAGCGTGCCCGCGCCGGTCTTCGTGAGGGAAGCACTGGACTGGAAGGCAAGTTTGGCCAGGGCTGCCGATACGGTCAGATCCGGATTCGCATCGCCGGTCACATCCGCCACGTTGAAGGTGGCGCCATCCCACACGTTGAAATAACTGCCATTGATCACCGAGCCGCTCGCCGAACTGCCGCCGACGCTCAAGGAGCCCAGCACGCCAGCCCCCCAGGTGGCATCCCCGCCCACCGCCGTGAGAGTGCCGCCACCGAGGAACGACAGGCTGCTGTAACCATCAAAATAACCGCTCGCGCCGGCGGTGTTCAGAACACCGCTCCCGCCGAGGGTGATTGACACGCCGTTCTCCTGAGTCTCCGCGGTCAAGAACACGCTGCCGCTGTTGATTAACGCCGTATCTCCGCTGGCGGGCGGACCGCCGTTCCAGCCGGAGGCGGAAGTGTCCGTCCAGCTTGATGTTCCCCCGCCCCAGGTGTAATTGGCAGCCGTGGCCACCGCGAGAGACATGGACATCAAGCCGGTTGCAGCCAACGTGGAAAGAGCGCGCCGGCCGCCTTTCAAACGCCGTGATTTGAAGCGAAGTTCCGCCTTACATTTTTTCATATGGCTGTATGGTTGATTCGGGTTCAGGTGACGGTAGAACTCTATCTGCGCTGCCGACAGGGGGTATCGGCAAAACTGCCGATATCAGCTGAACGGGATGAAAACAACGCCGCGCGCCGGGTCAGGATGCCAGGTATTTCGCAATGGCCTGGGAGCGGGAACGAACGTGGAGCTTCTCGTAAATGTGCTCGATGTGCGAATGCACGGTGCCGTAGCTGATTTTCAAGGCATCGGCAATCTCCTTGTAAAGATAACCCTTGGCGAGATAGTCCAGCACCAGCTTTTCCTTGGGCGTCAGATTGACCGTCGCGCGCGCGGGTTTTTTGAAAGTCTGAACCACCTTGCGGGCGATATTGCTGGTCATGGGGGCTCCGCCGGCGATGACATCGCGGACGGCCTCAATCAACTGGGCGGCGCGCAGAGGCTTGAGCAAATAGCCGGACGCCCCGGCCGCCAGTGAATCAAATATCGCCTCTGGATTGTCATGGACGGTGAGCATGACAATCTGTGTTTTGGGCAGCCGCTCACTCAACTGGCGGACGCATTCCACCCCGTCCATGCAGGGCAGATTGATGTCCATGAGCACGACGCGGGGTTTCAGGGCCGGCAGGTCGCGCAGGGCGTCTTCGGCGCTGGCGAACGCGCCCACGCAGCAAATCCCCGGAGCGCGCATGAGAATCTCCTGAAAGCTCTGCCGGAGTGCGGATTCGTCCTCAACGACTGCGGCGGTGATGATGTTTTCGCTGCCAGATGCCATGGGCAAAGTGTATTTTGGACAGCCGGCAAATCAACCGGCCATTTCTCCCGGAGCGGCGCCATGCGAAGGCCTGCTGGATTTCATCGCGCCGAAGAGGATCAGGCGCACGGTGGTTCCTTGTCCGGGCCGGCTCTCAATCTCGAAACGCCCGCCAATTTCCTCAAGCCGTCGCCGCATATTCAGGAGGCCGTTGCCGCCACCGCTGGTGCCTGGTGGCTGGTTTTCGGCCCTGGCCAGGCCTTGGCCGTTGTCCTCAATGATGAAGATCAAATCCTCCCCTCGCAATTGCAGGCGGATCCAGACCTCGGTGGCGCGGGAGTGTTTAACGGCATTCTGCAGGGCCTCCTTCGCGGCGAGAAAGAGATTGTGCCGGGGGGCAGATGTCAGCGCGAGCGATGGCACCATTTCGGGCATGTCAAACCGGCAGCGGATGCCGGCCAGCCGGCAATGTTCCTGCGCGAAGTTGCCGAGAAAGGCGATGATGTCCTCCAGCGAATCATGAAGGGGATTGACTGCCCAGACGGTTTCATCCAACTGGCGGGTGAGGCTTGTGGCGACGTCAAAAATTTTGTTCAACCGCTGCCGGGCTTGTTCCGGGTGATGCAGGTCAGTCTGGGCCAGTTCACTCAACATGGCAATCTGCGCGAGGTTGGCCCCAAGGTCGTCGTGAATGTCCCGGGCGATGCGCTCGCGTTCCCGCTGCACCGCGCGCTGATGTTCCAGCCGTTCCAGCCGGAATTGCAGGCGGCGGCGGGTGAGGTAACGAACCCAGTAACCCAATCCTCCCGCCGCCAGGATCAGCACCAGGGTGATGAACCAGGTAGTCTGCCAGATAAAATTAGGAATGCAGATTGCCAGGCTGGATTGCTGGCCCAGTTCCGCCCCCAACGGACTCACCGCCTTCACCCGGAAAGTGTAATTTCCAGGAGCCACATGCGAATAATCAACCGAGCGGCCGGCGGCCATGCCCACCGTGAACAATTGCTGCCAGATCAACTCCAAGGAATCTCCCGGCTGGATGTCGTCACGAAAGTAAAACATCTCGGAAATCCACTCGGCATAACCGTTTCGACTATCATCCACGACGGCCAGGATTCGCTGGCCGCTCGGCAGCGCCAACACCTGCGCCATGCGGCTGGGAAACCCGCCCGGCGCCCACCCGGCCAGCTTGGGGGACGGCGCGGCAGCATTGGTGTCATGGTTCAAACTTGTGTAGGGCCACAGATTCACACGCGGCGCATTCGTGCCGCCCGACTGAAACACTTTGAAATCCTTGAACGCAATCAGGCCGACCGTTTCCAGCGTGTCCCCCGAGGTGATTTTGACCTGCATGGACCGGGCGCCCTCCGGCACCACCACCCGCTCAAGATGCCGGTTGAAAGTGGAATTTTCGAGCGAGCCGCGCCAACCTTTGCTGTCACCCCGAACCGGATAAATGATATTGCCGACGATCTCCGAATTCGTCGAATAGAAGAAAACAGCGATCCTCATCTCGCCGCCGGCTTCCTGCCAATCCGTCTCCAAGCCATCAAGCTGGTAACGCAGGCGGGAGGTCCAGTTTTGATTGGTCGCACTGGGGCCAAAATAGAAGAGGAGATGGTGCGATCCGGGTGTTAAATGTTCCGTCAGAACACCCCCACGCACCTTCGCGGACGAACGGAATGTGTGATGGTCGATCAGCAGCAGATTAATCCCCAGTGATGGAATGTTGGTGACCGCGGAGTTCTGTGTCCGCGCGAAGCCCGGCAACGAAACAGCAAACGCAAGCACCAGCAACGATTTTAGGAAGCAGGGCGTAAAAACGGGACGCCGAAATGTTGTTGCTTTTGGCATTTGTGCGGAACAACGGCAAGAGCCTACCAACGCTGGCAAGTCAAAGCCACCAGCATCAAAGCCAAACCCGCAGTTCTCATTTTGGCAACGGAGCGCCGGCTTGCAGTCGGCTTTGGACTCTGAAAGGGCGGGAACGCTCCCTTTTTCGAGCGCAATAAGCCGATTACAAATCGGCGCTCCGCCAAAATGAGAACTGCCGTAGCCAAACCGGTTCGTCCGCATCATTCGGCGCGACATTATGGTTGCAGCCGGAAGAAAGCATTGTTCGTGGCCGGCACGGGCAAAATGAATTGCATCATGGTCGGATTGCCGGGGTCAACCGCCGGCAGCGGATTGGTGGCCAACGTCCAGTTGGCCCCGGCACCCAGGGCAGGAGAGGTATAAAGACTGAATCCGGTGAGCGGCCACCGGACCACGAACTGGCCGCCTTGCACGCCGGCCGTCAAATTCACCGGCCACTGGGGAGACACATCGCGCAATTTCACGCGCGTCAGCAAAACATCGCTGCCATCGGCATTGCCCGCCGTCGTCACATCCGCGAACCGCAGCGTCTTGGTGCCGGTCGTGTTTGCGGTGAAGATCCTCAAATATCGGGAATAAAGCCCCGCTGCCCAGGTGGTGGAGGTTCCCAGTCCAATCGTGTTGTTCGTTTCAAGAATGTCCACCTGCAAACTCTGGTTGTTGGCGCCGCCCCAAGTTGCCTGGCTGTAGCTCAAGGCATAGGTATGGCCCGCCTGGGCCTTGAACGTGGTGGACAACGTGGCGCCCGGCGCAATGTTGCCGACATTGAAAGCCACGCAGTCGGTGCCGGTCGGCGTGTTGTCATCGCCGTAAGTGCCGTAGGTCACCCCCGCCTGACTCGCCACCGGGCCGCCCACCGTCCAGCCGGTCAACCCCGGCGGAAACCCGCCACCGATGAGAACACTATTGGTGGCGCTGGTGAAATAAACCTTCGTGGCCGGGCCAGCCGCATTGGTGATCGCCAACGCCGGCGCCGGCCAGACGCCATTGTTCACGACGATGTTGTTCTGATGCGTCGAAGCGCCCGGGTTCCACTTGTTGGAATCGGAATAGTTGTCATACACAAAGTTGTAGGGGTCACCTCCATTCGACCAATACCAGTTGATGGCATTCCCGGTTTTCACGACATTCCCGAACACCGACCAGCTCTTTGACCCGGCATCCTGATAAATGAGGCCGGTAAGATTTGGCTGCGCCGACAGGTAATTCTGCGAGAAGGTGGCGTGCTGCTGAAGACCGAGGCAATAGATGCTGCCGCCGTCCGAAAGCTGCCGCACCACATCGTGGATCAGGTTTCCGTGGATGAAATTTCCGGAGGTGTAATTCACGGTGAATCCCCAACCCCAGCCCAAAGAAATCCCCGAATACGGAAGGTTGTAAATCTGGTTGTGCAATACCGAGCAGTTGCGGGTGTATCCCACAAAAATGCCGGCCGCGCAATTTTTTTTCTGTAAATTCTTTGAGCATCAAACTGAGGGCGGGGTTTGGTTTTCCATGTTGAGGTAAATTTTTCCGGTTTCCCAATCGTCGCTGGTTTCGCTCAAGAGCGCCGTGATCAGGCGCAGGAGGGATTTTTCATTGGGGAAGACGCGGGCGACGCGGGTGCGGCGTTTGAGTTCCTGGTTGACGCGTTCCAAGGCGTTGGCAGTGCGCAGGCGTT
>Ga0101944_10000369_pt1 | contig 137464 bp, 120 predicted proteins | sample DewCreD2012metaG_FD_75245 | JGI IMG/M metagenome (GOLD analysis project Ga0101944, IMG submission 75245) | Hot spring sediment bacterial and archeal communities from British Columbia, Canada, to study Microbial Dark Matter (Phase II) - Dewar... ...
CGACCCGAAGGCCTTCATCACCCACGCGGCGTTGCTGCGTCAGGATTGCTCCCATTGCGCAAAATTCCTCACTGCTGCCTCCCGTAGGAGTCTGGCCCGTGTTCCAGTGCCAGTGTGGCTGGCCATCCTCTCAGACCAGCTACCCGTCGTCGCCTTGGTAGGCCGTTACCCTACCAACAAGCTGATAGGACGCGGGCCCATCCCCGAACACCAGCTTCTTTGAGAGGCCGGCTTTCTTCCCCACAGGGAACGTATCCGGTATTAGCCCCGCTTTCGCGAAGTTATCCCAGATTCGAGGGCAGGTTACCCACGCGTTACTCACCCGTGCGCCACTTTACTCGGCCAAGTTGCCCCAGCCTTTCTCGTGCGACTTGCATGTGTTAGGCACGCCGCCAGCGTTCATTCTGAGCCAGGATCAAACTCTCCAGTTTTTTCCTTACAAACCGCACCCCTTCTCAGGGCACGGTCCCTTTCAAAGGCCCAGCACGCACTCACTATTTAGTTTTCAAAGAACAGCCGCCTGATCTCTCCAGGCAAAGGTGTCTTTTACCAGAACCGAGGATCCGAGTCAAGAGCTTTTTTTCGGCCCCTCGAAGCCGCCGACGCGTCGCGTCAACGGAGGCCGGATTATAGAGATCCCCGACCGTCTGTCAAGGGCTTTTTCCAAAAAAAGAAAAACGGCCCTTTTCCCCAGGCGCGGCGCCACGGTGTTCCATCTTGCCTTGAGGGTGCCCCTGGGTTAGAAGGGAGTCTCTTTTGGGCAGAGGACAGAGGACAGAGGTCAGAAGGCAGAGATCAGAGGTCAGAAGGCAGAGGGCAGAGGGCGGCTGCCGTCACGATGGGGTGTCCGCTCGGGAGCCGTGGGTGACGGCTTGCGTCGGGGGTTGTCGCCCCGAAGGGGCGAAACACATGGCTTACGGAGGCCCCCCATGGCATGGGGAGGCTCATGGGGAATTGGGTTACGCCCCTTCGGGGCTTAAGAGATGGATAAAAATGGGACCGATCTGCCCATCCCAGGGCTTCGCCCTGGGCTCACATCCTGTGCCCCTTCGGGGCGTGGGGGCGTCCCGTCCCAGGGCTTCGCCCTGGGCTGGCATCCTGTGCCCCTTCGGGGCGTGGGGGTGTCCACATCCCAAGGCTTCGCCCTGGGCTCACATATTGTGCCCCTTCGGGGCGTGGGGGGCCCACATCCCAAGGCTTCGCCCTGGGCTGGCATCCTGTGCCCCTTCGGGGCGTGGGGGCGTCCCGTCCCAAGGCTTCGCCCTGGGCGGACACCCTGTGGCGAAAGGATACAAAATGCGTTGTCGGACAGGCTCCGAGGGAAGCTGACCTCTGGCTTCTGACCTCTGGCTTCTGACCTCTGACTTCTGACCTCTGACCTCTGACCTCTGACATTGGGGCGGCCATGAAGGATGTTCACGAACGGGTTCTGTGGCTCTGGAAGAAACTGGGAAGTCTTCGCTTTGCCCTCTTTTTGTTCCTTGTGTTGGCCGTTGGATGCGTCATCGGCACCCTGGTGCCCCAGGGCCTGAGCGAACGCGAGCTCTTTTCCCGCTACGGGCCGAAGACGGCCCGATGGCTCAGCACCCTGCAGATCACGGACCTTTACCATTCCTTATGGTTCCGGGCGCTCCTCATTCTTTTGGGTGTCAACCTCATCGCCTGCACCCTGCAGCGGCTTCCCAAGACCATGGCGCTGCTGCGCGATCGCGAGGAGTTTCTCGATCCCGCCAAACTGACCAAATACGCCCTGCATCGGCTCATGGACGTGCCCGTGGAGTTCTCCAGGGTCCGCCCCCTCACGGAAGGGGTTCTTCGAGAGGCTTTCGGGCGTGTCCACCACCTGCACGCCCCGGCGGACACCTTTTCTCTTGTGGCGGAAAAGGGGCGCTGGTCCCGCTATATGGTTTATGTGATCCATGTGAGCGTTTTGTGGATCTTCGCCGGGGCTCTGGCCGGCTCCCTCTACGGCTTCAAAGGGGTCATGAACGTTCTGGAAGGCGAAACCACCAACGAGGTCTTCATTCCTCGGCAACGGGCCATGATGACCCTTCCCTTTCAGGTGCGATGCAACGATTTCGATGTGAGCTTCTACGAAAACGGCACACCCAAGGAATTTCGATCCGATGTGACCCTTCTGGAAAACGACGCGCCCGTTCTCCAAGCCTCCATTCGGGTCAACGATCCCATCACCTACCGCGGCGTGACCTTGTATCAGGCCTCTTACGGGGCCGTGCTGAAAAAGGCGCGGGTGGCCTTTTCCAAAGGCGGCGAAAGCGAGCGTTTTGAGATGGCGCTGACGTTCGGCGAGGCGGCGCCCTTCGGCGCCACGGACCGAAAGGTGCAACTTGTGGATTTTACCGAAGACTTCAGCGGCTTTGGGCCAGCCGTCGCCATCGCCACGTGGAAAGAGGGGGAACAGCCCTCCGGTTCCTGGATTCTCATGAATCATCCGGATTTTCACGGCAACCGCATTCAGGGCTACCATGTGACCGTTCTGGAGACCGAGCGGGGCTATTACACGGGGCTTCAGGTGAAACGCGACCCCGGGGTTCCCGTGGTGCTCACGGGCTTTGTCATCCTTCTCGTCGGGCTGCTCACCACCTTTTATGTGCCCCACAAGAAGTTTTACCTCTGGGCGCAGAAGAACAATCCGGGAACGAGGGTGGTCGCCGCCGCCTGGAGCAACAAGAAAAGCCTTGCCTTCGAAAAGGAATTCCAACATCTTTGTGATCGCCTTGCGGACGCCTTGGATCGCCGCAAAGAGGGGAAATAGCGCGCCATGAACAGCTCCGTCCTTCTGGGTGTCACCACCTTCGCCTACCTGCTGGCCACGACGCTTTATCTCGCGGGCATCACCTTCCACAAGCCCAGATGGCTCCCCTGGGGAACGCTGTGCGCCGTGGGAACGCTCCTCGTCCAAACGGCGGGCATCGCTCTTCGCTGGAAAGAATCCTACGATCTGGGCTTCGGGCACGCGCCTTTGTCCAATCTTTACGAATCCCTGGTCTTCGGCTCGTGGGTTCTGGTTTTGATCTACGTCGTTTTCGAAAAGAAAATCGGGCAGCGAGCCCTGGGGTTCGTGCCGTGCGGCATCGCCTTTCTGGCCATGGCTTACGCCTCCTTTTCCCCCGGGGTGGTCTCCACGATTCAGCCCCTTGTCCCCGCCCTGAAAAGCAACTGGCTCATCGCCCATGTGGTGACGTGTTTTATGGGCTACGGCGCCTTCGCCATCTCCTTCGGCCTCAGCGTGGCCTATCTGTGGCGCAAGAAGAAGGCGGAGCGTCCCTTGTCCTTGGCGACGAACAGCCTGATCCCGGGATCCAGGGAGCTGGATGAATTCAATTACCAGATGGTCCTGTTCGGCTTTTTTTGGCTTTCCATCGGCATCATCACCGGCTCCGTCTGGGCCAATTCGGCGTGGGGATCCTACTGGAGCTGGGACCCCAAGGAAACCTGGTCTCTGATTACGTGGCTCATCTACGCCGCCGTGCTGCACGCGCGGGCGGTCCGCGGGTGGAGGGGGCCACGGGTGGCGTGGTTGTCGGTGGCGGGTTTTTGTTCGGTTCTTTTTACGTACTTCGGGGTGAATTTCTTGTTGAGCGGCCTCCACAGTTACGCGACCAAATGAGTCGAGGCCTTCGCGCCTGTGCGGCGGCGTGCGGCGATAAGGGGAGAAAGCGCTATGGTTTTCGGGCTCGGCCCGGCGGAACTGCTCGTCATCCTGGTCATCGTGATCTTCATCTACGGGGGCAAGCGCCTCGGCGACGTGGGCAAGGCTCTGGGGGACAGTGTCACCCAGTTCAAGGCCGGGTTCCGCTTCGGGCAGCCTGAGGTGCACGAGGCCGAGTACAAGGAATTGCCGGGGCACGACGAGAAGCCTTCGGGACCGCCGGAGAACAAGGGGGCGTAAATGTTCGGCTTGGGGTTTCAAGAAGTCCTGCTGATTCTCTTCATCGCCTTGATCGTGGTCGGGCCCGGCAAACTGCCGGATCTGGCCCGGGCTCTCGGACGGGGCCTGGCCGAATTCCGCAAGGCCACCAATGAGCTCAAGAGCACTTTTGATCAGGATGAGACGGTGCAGGAGCTGAAAAAGGAGTTCCGAACGGCGCAGAGCCAGATCATGCTGGAAAACCTCGGCTCTTCCACGGCCGTCGAAACCTCGGCGGCGTCCACGGCCGCCGAAGGCCCCCGGGAGGCGTTCCCATCGGGGCAGACGGCCTCGCCATCGGTTTCGCCCGAGGAGGGGCCGAAGGCGGAGGCGCCTTCGAGGGAATCGGCAGGAGGCGGAAAAGCCTCATGAGCGGGCCTTCGGAGAAAATGCCTTTCACCGAGCATCTGGAAGAGCTGCGCCGACGGCTCATCGTCTGCGCCGTCGCCGTGGGCGTGGGGTTTGTCATCGCCTATTTTTTCAAGGAAAAAATCTTCGCCTGGCTGATGCAGCCTCTGCTGCGAGCCCTGCCGCCAGACGGCCATCAGAAGCTCATCTACACGGCTCCCCACGAAGCCTTCATGACCTACATCAAGGTGTCTTTTCTGGGCGGCGTGGCTCTGGCGGTTCCCGTGATCTTGTATCAGTTCTGGCGCTTCGTCGCCCCGGGTCTCTACGAACATGAGCGGCGATACCTGTACCCGATTGTGATCCTGTCCACCATTTTCTTCCTCGGCGGCGCCGCCTTCGGCTACCTGGTGGTCTTTCCCTATGGGTTCCAGTTTTTTGCTTCCTTTGCCACCGAATATATCGCCCCCATGATCAGCACCAAGGAATTCCTGTCTTTTGCCACGCGCTTGCTCATCGCCTTCGGGCTCATCTTTGAACTGCCTTTGGTCACCCTTTTTCTGGCCAAGCTCGGAATGGTCAAAGCGAGTTTTCTCCAAAGGCAGCGAAAATACGCTATTCTTATCATCTTTATCGTGGCGGCCATTTTGACGCCCCCGGACGTCTTCACGCAGATCCTCATGGCCATTCCGCTGCTCATCCTCTACGAGATGAGCGTTTGGATCGCGTATTTCTTCGGCAAAAAGGAGCCCGCCGAAACGCAGGAGGAGAAGGCGGACGAGACGTCCCCTTCCGCCGCCTAAAGCTTTTGAGGAGGACGGAACGCACAGATGGAGACAATCACTTTGGTCGTTGCGACGCGGAATCGGGCCAAGTCCTCGGAGATTCGCGCTCTTTTAAAGGACTTTCCCGTGGACATCAAAGACGTTTCCGATTTCGGCCCCTTGCCCGAACCTGTGGAAGACGGGCGAACCTTTGACGAAAACGCCTACAAGAAAGCCCTTTTTACGGCCAGGGTTCTCGGCCTTCCCGCTTTGGCCGACGATTCCGGATTGGAAGTCGAGGCTCTGGGGGGCGAACCGGGGGTGCATTCGGCCCGGTATGCCGGAGAGCAGGCCACGGACGCCGAAAACAACCGAAAGCTGCTTCGGGCCATGGAAGGCGTCACCAACCGCAAGGCGCGCTTCGTGTGTGTGCTTTCCCTGGCGGTCCCGACGGGGCCGGCCCTCACCTACGAAGCGGCCTGCGACGGCGAAATCACCACGGAACCGCGGGGAACCCACGGATTCGGCTTCGACCCCGTTTTCTTTTATCCCCCGGCGGGAAAGACTTTCGCCGAAATGGAGCCGGAAGAAAAGGCGGCGGTCAGCCATCGAGGGCGGGCGCTTCGAGAGCTGCGGGAGGAATTCGACAAGGTCCTTGTGTGGCTGCACCAGAGGCTGGCCGAAGAAAGGCGCCTGCTTTCGGAAGGCATTTGCCGGCATGAGCACACCTAGGTCGGCGGCGTTGCGATCGTGGCAGGATTTCAAGGCGCACCTTGGGGAGACGGTGCATCGATGGCGCCGTGACGGGCTTCCCGGACGATGGCGACTCCTTCGCGATCTCGAGGATCTCGAAGGTCTCAGGAAGGCGGTGCCGCCGTCCCGAATGCCACCGCCCGAAACCTTTCCGCAGCTTTATGTGGCCACCATCGACGACGGCTGGGGCCACGGGCTGGATGTGATCGAAGCGGCGGCGCGGGCCGCCGGAGCCCGCACGCGCCGCTTGGGCCTGCTGTGCTCCGCCGAACGCATCCTTGGGCCGTGCGCGCAGGAGCCGCCCCATATTCTGGGGCTCACCGTCCTTCATGCGGACTCCGAGCCTGTCGTCAGGCAAATCGTCGGGGGGCTTTCCCCGACCGTGAGGGTGTGGGCCGGCGGGCCCGTTTTCCTGTGGGATCCGGACTTCGCTCGAAGGACCGGAATCCACGACGTCATCGACGATGTGGGCGTTTTCCTTCAGCGGCTGTCGGCGCTTCTTCCGTAAATTTTTTTCCAGGGCTCCCGTTTCTTGCGTTGCACATCGGCGATGCCCAAATAGAGGGCGCCCACGGCCAACTCCGCGCAGTGATGCTCCCCTCGCGGCAGGGTCTGCAGGTATTCGATGACCTGTTCCGGCGTCACGTCCCACGCTTCGTCCACGGATTTTCCTTCCACCAGTTCGCACACCGTATTGGCGCAGGCGACGGTGTTGAGGCATCCGTTCACGTGAAACGACATTCGGCGGATGGTGCCGTCGGCATCGGTCAGAAGGAAAAACTCCACCGTATCCCCGCATGCGCCCGTTTTTTTGCCGTGCCCGTCGGGGTTTTCCAGGATTTCCATTCGGTCCGTGCGTAACGCCATCTCCAGAAACCGCTCGGAATGCTCCTGCCAAAAACGACGTCCTTCATCGCCGTCCATCGCTGTTCGGTCCTCCTCCTCGTTTTCGCGGCGCCGCAGCGCCGGCGGGGTGAGCGGCCCGCACGGCCTTCGGCGACGCCCGCACGATTTCTTGAGCCCCGTCGAGGCTCTTTCCACCAGGGCTATCTAGCAGCCGTCAGCCGATCCGTAAAGGACTCCCTTTGCATCGGCCGGGGCATCGTTTAAAGTGGAAAAAAACGGATCGCACGACCCCAGCACCAGCGGGAGGCTTTTCCTTGAAAAGGGAGGATTTCCATGGCGGGTGAACTGAAACCGATCAAAACCGTCGGCATTCTGACAGGCGGCGGCGACGTGCCGGGGCTCAATCCCTGCATCAAGATCCTGGTGTACCGGTGCGTGGAGGAAGGCTTTCGGGTGCTCGGCATCCGCCGGGGATGGGCGGGCCTTCTGGATTACAGCCCCGAGGATCCCGACAGTTTTTCCAAATGCTTCCAGTGGCTTGAAAAAAATACCGTGCGCACCATCGACCGCACAGGAGGCACCTACCTGCACACCTCCCGGACCAATCCCGCCGCCGTGCGGCTCAAGGAAGCGCCGGCCTTTCTCAAAGCCCAGTTTTCCTCCGAAAAGGAAAAGAAAGATTTCACGGCCCACGTGCTCGCCAATCTGGAACACCTGGGGGTCGATTGCCTGGTGGCCATCGGCGGGGACGACACGCTGAGCTATGCCGTGCGGCTTCATCAGGAAGGCTTTCCCGTCCTGGCGGTGCCCAAAACCATGGATAACGATGTGTTCGGCACCGACTATTGCATCGGCTTTTCCACCGCTGTGACGCGAAGCGTCAATTTCATTCACGCCCTGAGGACCTCCACGGGATCTCATGAACGGATCGGCATCATCGAACTCTTCGGGCGCCACTGCGGGGAAACATCACTCATCAGCGCCTATCTGGCGGGGACGGATCGGGCGATCATCAGCGAAGTGCCTTTCGATCCGGAACGGCTGGCGGCGCTCATCATGGAAGACAAGCGAAACAACCCCAGCAATTACGCCATGCTGACCATCAGCGAAGGGGCTCGCATGATGAGCGGAACGGTCATGGAACGGGGCGAAGAGGACGCCTACGGCCACAAAAAACTGGGCGGCATCGGCCTGGTGACGGGGGACATCCTCAAGAAGCTCACCGGGGAAGAGATCATCTATCAGCAGCTGTCCTACCTCATGCGAAGCGGCGCCCCTGATTCCTTGGACCTCATGGTGGCCGTCAATTTCGCCAACATGGCCGTGGATCTGGCCTTGCGGCGAAATTTCGGCCGAATGGTCGCCCTGAGCAAGGGGATTTATACGGACATGCCCGTGAGTATCGTCACCTCGGGCCAAAAACGCGTGGACGTGCACGAACTTTACGACGTGGAAAACTATCGGCCGAAAGTGCGCCACGTGATGGGAAAACCCATGTTCCTGTACTGAGGGGAAGCGCAGCGGGCCGCCCTGCGATGAGGCGGGGCGGCCCTGCCATTAGGAAACCTCGCGATTCCGTGACGTCACCACCAGGCCTTCTTCAAAGTAGACGGCCTTGACAACCCCTTCCAGCTCTTCCGGCCGGAAGGTGTGCCGGATCTTGAGCCGCTCCAAGGCCCTTTGGAGGAACCGCACTCCGTGCGTCAGGTTCGGGCCGCTCAGACACCCTCGAAGAGAGTAATACCCCCAGATCTTATAAGGCAAAGGATAGCCTTCCTGTTCCGACAGTTCCAGGAACTCGTAGACTTCGCCGTAAGGGGAATGAAAAGGGCCCGTGGGCACCTCGATGGGCAGGGGAACTTCCTCGGCGATGACTTCCAAACCGTGCCGTTCCCGAAGGTACGTCCGCAACCCCCACACCTCTTCTTCCGTGAGGTATCGCAGGACCTGTTCCACCGCCTGGCGCCGCGCAGGCTCCTTGAGCCGCTCGTAGCCGGCGATGAGCCGTTCAAAGGGGACGACGGGCTCCGTTCTGTCCAGCCGGTACCAATGAAAGCGCACGCCGTAGTAGCGGATGCGCTCCCTTTCCACTTCCCCTACGGAGTAGGCGCGATAAAGCCGCAGGGGCCTCAAGGACCCGCCGGCCGTGGGGGCGCTTCCCCCGGCGATGACATGAAACCGTCTCTTCACGGCACACCACGACCCGTTATTTTCTCACCGAAAAGAAGGAATCCGATTTGCAGTCGCCCGTCTGTTCCTTCACCGTGCACTCTTCGCAAAACTCTCCGTATTCGGGACGGCTCTGCCTCTTGATGATGTCCTGCCCCGTGGGGTATTGACTGCAATTGGAGCACCAATGCCACGTCTGGCTGTCTTCCTTGCGACGATACACCACCATGAACGCCACCTCCTTTTTGTCGCCCAAAATCCATGAAAGGTTACCCGTTGAAGCACCGACCACGAACGCGCATCGCCGATCGCCTTGAAAGCCATTTTACATCTTTTCGCCTCTCGTGAACACTCCCGATGCAGGGTTTTTCCCCGGGAGCGTCTTTTGTGGCAGGAGCCTGCTAACTTATTGAATCCTTTTCCCTTGACAGTGCGCGCGGGGAACGATTAGAAGATCCTGTGCTCCGCCGGGGCTTTGGCGAGAGTGGCGGAATTGGCAAACGCACTGGACTTAGGATCCAGCGCCTCTCGGCTTGGGGGTTCGACTCCCCCCTCTCGCACCCGATGGGCGCCCGGTTCGGCCCAAAGGCCGGCCGCAGGAGACGCCTTTCAGCGCGCCAGTGACGGTGTCCGTGTGCATGCAACGAAGTTAGTCCCGCGGGGTTGCTAACTTCGTTTCGTTTTTGGGTGAGCGCCCCTTGGGCCGGGACGGGCTCACCGCAAGGGTTCGGGCCTCGTGGATGCCCCCGGGGCCTCAGACACATCCAAAGAGCTTAGAGAAGGGAAGGTTTGAGTGCAATGAAAGTCACTGTGACGGACCTGGGGCCCACCCAGAAAAAGCTGCTCGTCGTCGTGGAACCTCGGCACGTGGAAAAGGAGTTGGACAAGCGCTATCGCCAGCTGAGCCAACAAGTGCGCCTCAAAGGCTTCCGCCCCGGCAAGGTCCCTCGAAAGATTCTCGAATCCTACTACGGAAAAACGGTCCAAGGGGAAGTGTCCAACCAGCTCATTCAAGAAACCTATCCCGACGCGTTGAAACAAACGGAACTCAAACCGTTGATGGAAGGCGACGTGGAAGACTATCGGTTTGATCCCGACGGATCCTTTTCCTACTCGGCCATCGTGGAAGTGCGGCCCGTCTTTGAGGTGAAAGACTACTTGGGGCTGGAAGTGGAGGTCCCGGCCAGGAGGGATGTGACCGACGATCGGGTGGCCGAGCAGCTGTCCATGCTCAGGGAACGGCACGCCGAAATTCGATCCGTGGAAGGCGATCGGCCGGCGCAGACGGGGGATCTGGTCGTGGTGGACGTGGTGCCCGAGCTGGACAGCCAGGTTTTCGACAAGGGCGTCCAGAAGAATTTCACCCTCGAACTGGGCCAGGGGACGATGCATCCTGACTTCGACGCCCGCCTTGTGGGGCATCACGGCGGCGAAACGGTCCGCTTCGCGCTGGATTTTCCCGAGGATGCGGAAACTCGGGACCTGGCGGGCAAAAGGGTCCACTTCGAGGTGACCCTCAAGGAGATCAAGGAAAAAATCCTGCCGGATCTGGACGATGCCTTCGCTCGAAAAGTGGGGGGCTATGAATCGTTGGAGGCGCTTAAAGAGGCCCTGCGCGAAAGACTCAGGAAGGCCGACGAAGAAGCGAGTAAGCTCCATGTTCGCCGCGCCATCATGGAACAGTTGCTGCAAAGCGTCTCCTTCGAGCTTCCCCCGAAGGTGGTGGAGCGCGAGGTGGATCGACGGATTCAGCATTTCGTCCATCAGTTCAGCGTCCAGGGGATAAAGCTCGATCCCAGCCGCTTTCAGACCCCGGAAATCCGCGCGGAACAGCGGCCGGCGGCCGAGAGGGACATTCGGTGGCGGCTCATTGTGGAGCAGATCGCCGCTCAGGAAAATCTGGAGCTGAGCGACGAGGAAAAGGAGACCATTTACGCCGAAGTGGCCCGCATCTATCGCACCTCGCCGCAGCAGGTGAAAGAGGAGTATCAAGAAAGCACCATCGTTCAGGAAATGTTTCAGCAGAAGCTGGAGGAGAAAGTCTTTAAGCTGTTGGAAGACCATGCCGTCGCCAAAGAAGGCGCCTTTGAGGCGCCCCGTGAAGAGTCGGAGGAATCCTGATGTCTTTGATCCCCATTGTCATCGAGCAGAGCAGTCGCGGCGAGAGGGCTTTCGATATCTATTCGCGCCTTCTTCGCGACCGCATCATCTTTTTGGGCACGGCCATCACCGATGAGGTGGCCAACGTGATCATCGCCCAAATGTTGTTCTTGGAATCGGAAGATCCCGACAAGGACATCCATTTTTACATCAATTCGCCGGGCGGATTGGTCACGGCGGGGTTGGCCATCTACGACACCATGCAATACATCAAGCCCAACGTGTCCACGCTGTGCATGGGGCAAGCGGCCAGCATGGCCGCGGTGCTGCTCGCCGCGGGCGTGAAAGGCAAACGCTACGCCCTGCCCCACGCGCGCATCATGCTCCATCAACCCATGGGAGGATTTCAGGGGCAGGCGACCGATGTGGACATTCAGGCGCGCGAGATCCTGCGCCTTCGGGAAGAGCTCAACAAAATCCTTATGCTGCACACGGGAAGGCCTCTGGAGCAGATCGAAAAGGACACGGACCGGGATTTTTACATGTCCGGCTTTCAAGCCAAAGAATACGGCCTGGTGGACGAAGTGATCGTGCGGCGCGTGGAAAGCCCCGCCGAAGGCGCCCGTTAAGGGAGGCTTGTGTGCCGCCGCACGCGCCGTGGCCACTGTTTCGGTTCCCGCCCATGAACCCGACGGGTCGTCTTTTGCCACAGGGGGATTTTTGACAATCCCCCGTTTTCGTCTTTTCTCCTCACGGGCGTTTTCCCCGCCCACACGCCCTCGGCCCGGGGGTGCCTTTCCCGCTGATTTTGGCTTATATTTTGCTCTAAAGGTTGAAAGGCACAAGAGCCGTTGATAGGATGGGCGACAGGCGTTATCATAAGGCAACACCCCAGCTCGATGGGCTGGCGATCGTGGAAGTTGTGAAAAGCCCGGGGGACGAAGGATGTGGATGTGAAGCCCTTCCCCCGGCGGCAATGGAGGAGGATATCCCATGGCCAAGAAACGTGACGACAGAACCGGAGAGCTGCGATGCTCTTTTTGCGGGAAGAGCCAAAGCGAGGTCAAGAAATTGATCGCCGGTCCCACCGTCTACATCTGTGACGAATGTGTGGAGCTCTGTAACGACATCATCGCTGAAGAATACGAGCGGGACGAGGTCACGCGGGCTACGCAGATCCCTAAGCCTGCGGAAATCAAGGCCGCCCTGGACCAGTACGTCATCGGGCAGGAAAGGGCCAAAAAGATCCTGTCCGTGGCGGTGCACAATCATTACAAGCGCATCGAGCTGCGTCCCGACAAGAAGGACGACGTGGAGCTGCAAAAGAGCAACATTCTCATGATCGGCCCCACGGGGTCGGGAAAGACGCTTCTGGCCCAGACCTTGGCCAAGATTTTGAACGTGCCTTTCACCATCGCCGACGCCACCACGCTGACCGAAGCCGGCTATGTGGGCGAGGATGTGGAAAACATTCTGGTGAGCCTCATTCAGGCGGCCGACTATGACATCGAAAGGGCGTCCCGAGGGATCGTCTACATCGATGAAATCGACAAGATCGCCAAGAAATCGGACAGCCCTTCCATTACGCGGGACGTCTCCGGCGAAGGGGTCCAGCAGGCGCTGCTCAAGATTTTGGAAGGCACCGTGGCCAACGTGCCCCCCAAAGGAGGCCGAAAGCACCCGCAGCAGGAATTCATCAAGATCGACACGACCAACATCCTCTTCATCTGCGGCGGCGCCTTCAATCATCTGGAAGGCATCATCAAGTCGCGAACGGGCGTCAAGGGATTGGGCTTCGCCGCCGATATCAAGAGCAAGGATGAAAAGAATGTGGGCGAAACCCTGTGCCAGGTGCAGCCGGAAGATCTGATCAAGTTCGGTTTGATTCCGGAATTCGTGGGCCGGCTTCCGGTGATCGCCACCTTGGGTGAGCTGACCGAGGAGGAACTGATCCAGATCCTGACGGAACCGCGAAACGCCCTGGTCAAGCAGTACCGAAAACTGTTTGAACTGGAAAACGTCAAGCTCCGCTTCACGGAAGGGGCCTTACGGGCCATCGCCAAGGAAGCGCTTCGACGGAAGTCCGGAGCCCGCGGGCTTCGATCCATTATGGAAAACATCATGTTGGACGTGATGTACGACCTGCCGTCCCAGACCGACGTGGAGGAATGCGTCGTCAACGAAGAGGTCGTCTTGAATAACGATCGACCCATTCTGCTCTATCACAGCCAGAGTCGCGAATCGGCGTAAAGACGCCGACGGGAAAGCCTATGCCTATGTTCGACAGAATCCGCAAAAAGGACTCGCCTTCGGAACCGGGCCGCAGCGTGGTCATGCCCTTGCTGCCCCTGAGGGACATCGTGGTTTATCCGGCCATGGTGGTACCTCTTTTCGTGGGGCGGGACAAGTCGGTGAACGCCCTCGAAAAGGCCATGCACACCGACAAAAAGATCTTTCTGGCGGCCCAGAAAAACGCCAAGACGGACAACCCGGGCGCCAACGACATCTACCGTATCGGCACCGTGGCCACCATTTTGCAACTGCTGCGCCTTCCCGACGGGACCGTCAAGGTTTTGGTGGAAGGGGAGCATCGGTGCCGAATCGTGGAATTCATGCCCCAGGCCGACGCCTTTTACGTGAAGCTTGAGGCGCTTCAGGAACGATCGGAGTCCGACCCCACGGAAGAAGAAGCCCTGCGGCGCGGGGTGCGCACGGCCTTTGCCGCCTACGCCAAGCACAACAAGAAAATCAGCCAGGAAGTCCTGGACGCCGCCGCTGAAATCGACGACCCTTCGCGGCTCGCGGATACGGTGGCGGCCTACATGCCGTTCAAGATCGACGTCAAACAAAAGCTTCTCGAGATTTTGGATCCGGTTCGCCGTCTGGAAAAGCTCTTTGGATACATTCGGGCGGAAATCGAGATCATCAAGACGGAGGAACGCATCAAGGGTCGGGTCAAGAAGCAGATGGAAAAGACCCAGCGCGAATACTACCTCAACGAGCAGATGCGGGCCATCCAGAAGGAAATGGGGGAAAAGGACGATTTCAAGTCCGAACTCGAGGAGCTGGAAAAGCGCATCAAGAAGAAACGGCTGAGCAAGGAAGCGGCGGCCAAAGTGCGCCACGAGTTCAAGAAGCTCAAGCTCATGTCCCCCATGAGTGCCGAGGCCACGGTGGTGCGTAACTACATCGACTGGATCTTGTCCCTGCCGTGGTGCGAAAAGACCAAAGACAAGCTGGACATCGACCAGGCGGCCGCGGTGTTGGACGAGGATCACTACGGCTTGGAAAAGCCCAAGCAGCGCATTCTGGAATACCTGGCCGTGCAGTCTCTGGTGAAAAAGATCAAAGGCCCCATTTTGTGCTTCGTGGGCCCGCCGGGTGTGGGAAAAACCTCTCTCGCTCGATCCATCGCCCGAGCCATGAACCGCCATTTCGTGCGCCTGTCCTTGGGCGGCGTGCGGGATGAAGCGGAAATCCGCGGGCATCGGCGCACCTACATCGGGGCCATGCCGGGAAAGATCATCCAGAGCCTGCGCAAGGTCAAGAGCAACAATCCGGTGTTTTGCCTGGATGAAATCGACAAGATGACCATGGACTTTCGAGGCGATCCGGCGGCGGCGCTTCTGGAAGTGTTGGATCCCGAGCAGAACTTCGCCTTCAACGACCATTATCTGGACCTGGACTTCGATCTGTCGTCCGTGTTTTTCATCACCACGGCCAACACGCTCCATTCCATCCCCTTGCCGCTTCAAGACCGGATGGAAATCATCCGCCTTCCGGGCTACACGGAAATCGAAAAGCTTCAGATCGCCAAAGGCTTCCTCGTGCGAAAGCAATGCGAAGCCAACGGCATCACGCAGGACAATGTGGTGTTTTCCGACGACATTTTGCTGCACATCATCCGCCATTACACCAAGGAAGCGGGAGTGCGGAACCTGGAGCGGGAGATCGCCTCCATCTGCCGCAAGGTGGCCAAGGAAGTGGTGCGAAGCGGTCCCCAGACGAAGGTGATCCTCACGGAAGAGATCATTCAGGAATACCTGGGGGTGCCCAAGTTCCGTTACGGTCGCGCCGAAGAGCGCGAAGAGGTGGGTTTGGCCATCGGGCTGGCGTGGACCGAGTTCGGCGGCGATCTGTTGGGGATCGAGACGGTGACCATGCCGGGCAAGGGCAAGATCATCATTACGGGAAAACTGGGCGATGTGATGCAGGAATCGGCCCAGGCCGCCTTCAGTTACGTGCGCTCTCGGGCGGAACGGCTGGGCATCGCGAAGGATTTTTACGAACATACCGACCTGCACGTCCATGTTCCGGAAGGCGCCATCCCCAAGGACGGGCCGTCGGCGGGCATCACCATGGCCACCTCCATGGTGTCCGCGTTGACCAAGATTCCGGTTCGTAGCGACGTGGCCATGACGGGCGAAATTACCCTGAGGGGGCGGATTCTTCCCATCGGGGGGCTTAAGGAAAAGATCCTTGCGGCCCACCGAGGTCTGATCAAGACGGTGCTCATCCCCGAGGAAAACGCCAAGGACCTTCGGGACATTCCGGCGAAGATTCTCGAGGAGGTGAACGTGGAGTTGGTCGGGCACATGGACGATGTGCTCCGCAAGGCCCTTGTTCTGGCCGATCCCGACAGCCTTTTCAAGGACGCGGCGCCGTCGCCCGAACCGGTGTTTTTCGGCACCGAGCCGGCCCCGTGTTCGGAAGACATCCACGCCCATTGAGGCGCCAAAAAGCGCTTGACATGCCGCGGCGGAATGGGCTAGGAAAGAGCCTCGCGCAGGGGCGAGGCCGACATGATCCCGACGGAATGCCCAGGGCGGATAGCTCAGGTGGGAGAGCATCGGCCTTACAAGCCGGGGGTCACAGGTTCGAGCCCTGTTCCGCCCACCACAGCATGCGGGGACGTAGTTAAGACGGTTATAACGCCGGCCTGTCACGCCGGAGGCCGCCGGTTCAAGTCCGGTCGTCCCCGCCAGACGCTGCCAAGGGCTTTGCCGAAAACGGCAAAGCCCTTTTTTGTTTTCCAGTCCGCCCCCCCAACCCACACAAAGGAGCACGGCCATGGCAAGAGATCCGGAATCCAATGCTGGAAGTGCGACCCTTCAGCCCTACCCTTGGAAGTTCGTGCGCCTCGGCGGATTCGATCAAGTGCGGATCCTTTCCGGGGCCGACATGCTCGCCTTGGACCGGCTGGATCAGAAACTGTGGACGGCCCTCGGTTGCCCCACCCACGGGCTCCAATTCGATGAGCGGACGCTGCAGCGCATCGATTCGGACGGGGACGGACGTATTCGCGTTCCCGAACTCATCGCCGCCGTCCACTGGGCCGGAAAGCTGCTGAAAAACCCCGATGCGTTGCTTGACGGCTCATCGGGCTTACCCCTTTCGGCCATCGACGACACCTCGGAAGAAGGACAACGGATTCTGAAGTCAGCCCGGCAGATTTTGGCCAACCTGGGCAAACCCGATGCCCCGGTGATCACGGCCGAAGACACCGCAGATACCGCGCGGATTTTCGCCGACACTCGGTTTAACGGGGACGGGGTCATCTGCCCCGAATCGGCCGTCGATGAGGAAACCGCGGCGCTCCTTCGCGAGATCATGGACTGCATGGGCAGCGACATGGATCGAAGCGGCCGCCCCGGCGTGGGAGAAGAGAAACTCAATGCATTTTTTGCGGCGGCGGACGCCTACGTGGGCTGGTGGCGCCTGGCCGAAGAGGACACGACGAGGCTTCTGCCTTTTGGCGAGAAAACGGATGCGGCGGCAGCGACCTTTCAGGCCGTGAAAGCCAAGATCGACGATTATTTCCTGCGCTGTCGGCTGGCCGCCTATGACCCTCGAGCCGCGGACCACCTCAGCCCGCCGGCAGAAGAATACCAATCCCTTTCATCCCGGGACCTTTCGTCGGTTCCCGACCAAATCGCCGCCTTGCCCCTGGCCCGGATCGAGCCCAACGGTTCCCTGCCCCTTAGCGAGGGAATCAACCCGGCATGGGCTGCCGCGTTGGAAGGGCTGCGCACCGAAGTGCTCACGCCCCTTCTGGGCGAGAAGGCCACGCTCGGCCTGGAAGACTGGCAGACCGTAAGCGCCGCGTTTGCCGCCATGGAAGCGTGGCGTTCGGCGAAAAAAGGGGAAGCGGTGGAAAAACTGGGCATCGCACGGGTTCGGGAGATCGTCTCGGGTCCTTATCGGGACGTCGTCTACGACCTTTTGGCGAAAGACAAGGCCCTTCAGGCCGAAGCCGACGCCATCGACGCCGGGGACCGGCTGGTGCGGTACCATCGGGATTTGTACACCCTCGTTCGCAACTTCGTTTCCTTTACCGATTTTTACAATCCGAAAGCCCACGCCATCTTTCAGGCCGGAACGCTGTATCTGGATCAACGCAGCTGCGCCCTGTGCGTGCGTGTGGACGATGTGGAAAGCCACAGCGCCCTCGCCGGCCTCAGCCGCACCTACCTGGCCTACTGTGCGTGCAAACGCCGAGGTGGCCAAGAAACCATGCACATCGCCGCCGCCTTCACGGACGGCGATTCGGACAACTTGCGTGTGGGGCGAAACGGCATTTTCTACGATCGGCAAGGGCGCGATTGGGACGCCACCATTGTGAAGATCCTGGAGCATCCCATCAGCGTTCGACAGGCTTTCTGGGCGCCCTACAAAAGGTTTGCGCGCATGGTGGCCGAACAAATCGAAAAGTTTGCCGCATCCAAGGAAAAAGCCGTTGACGCAAAGGCCGCCGTGAGCGTGACGGCGGCGGCCACCGCCCCGGTGCCGCCGCCTTCAGCCGCCGCGCCGCCCCCGCCGACGGCTGTTCCTTTCGACATCGGCAAATTCGCGGGCATCTTTGCCGCCATCGGCTTGGCCGTGGGCGCCATCGGGACGGCTCTGGCCTCCGTTCTGACGGGCTTAATGTCGCTGCACTGGTGGCAGATCCCCTTGGCTCTGGCCGGCCTTTTGCTCATCATTTCCGGGCCGTCCATGATCCTCGCCTGGCTGAAATTACGCCAACGAAACCTGGCCCCCATCTTGGACGCGTGCGGCTGGGCCGTCAACGCCCGGGCCAAGATCAACATTCCCTTCGGCATGACCCTGACGGCCGTCGCGTCTCTACCCGAAGGAGCCCGGCGCACCACGGAAGATCCCTTCGCGGAAAAGAGCGGGCTCTGGAAACTGTGGGTGCTTCTCATCGCCGCGGCGGCCGCGGCGCTGATCTGGTGGAACAAAGACTTCTTCCTACCCAAACCGGCGGGAGAAAAAGCGAAGCCGGCGGTGACCTCCTCGGCCGAACCGTCGCACAAGCCGGCGGAAACCGGCGCGCCGCCCGCCCCGGCACCCAAAACCCAGTAAGGCGAAGGGCCTTCCCCTTTCAGGGGGGTTCGCTGCGCTCACCCCAACGGACGGCAAGGGGAATACCGGCTGAATCATCCGCCCGGGGGCGCGGGGGCCTTAAGCCGAAGATTGTTCATGCCCGATCAGGGGCGAAACATCTTTCGGAAAACGCTTCGGATCTCGTCCTGCGTCCACAGCTTCGACCCTCTCTGGGCAGGGTCCCGCAAACCGTCCAAGAAACTCAAAGCCTTTTCCGGGTCGACTTCCGGGATTGCCATGGTGCTCTTTGCCCCGGAGGGTTCCTCCACGTCTCCGGAGATTCCGAGCAAGGGCCCGAGGGTTTCCAGCGCTCCGGCCAAGGGGCGGCCCTGCACGCGCCCGTCGCCATCCAAGTCCACAAAAGGATCACTGGCAGCAATATCGTTGAGCATGGCTTCCGTGAGGGGCGGTGCGCTCCATCCGTACTGGCTTTCAAGAACGGAAAGAAATTCGTTGGCCACCAAGGCATGGCCGATGTTGGACGGATGCACGCCGTCCAGACTGAAAAACCCACCCAAGTACCGCATCGACAAGGGCACGCCGGCATAGATGGGCGGATTTTGGGCTTTTTCTCGAAACTTCTCGGAAATCTTGACCACAGGATACCCGTAACCGGCAGCTTGTCTATAAATGGCGGCGTTGAGAGCCGCCGTCCGTTCCCGAATGATTTCTGTTTCCTCAGCATCCAGCACATAATGGGGATCCTGAAAAAGGCTTGAATCGGCCATGCCAAGTCGAATCAAGAACAGAGCGACAATGGTTGTCCTCGACCCTTCCGGGAGATAATCTCCGGGCCCGAGAAAACGATTGAGATCCTCGTTGCTTAGCAGAAATCCGATATTGGTGACATCGGCAATATCCGCCAAGACCACCTTGGAAGTGACCGCGCTCAGGCGAGTGAGCAACGCCTTGTAATTTTCCTCGAACTGGGTGGGATCGGTCATCAGCGCCAGGATCTGGGTCTCGTGCAGCTCATCGAAGGCGAGGACGGCGGAGAGAACATCGTTGCTTCCGATCCAGCACAAAACAGTCTGGGGTTTAAGATCTTCGACGATTTCTATTTGACTCCCGATCCGCGGGAAAAGCACGAGTTCGGTTTCGGTCGAAATAGATCGCGGCGAGGTGGCCAAGGCCCTGTCGTTGAGAATGGACCATGAGTCCGCCCCAGATACGGCAAGGTTGTTGGATGCCGTGTAGGGAAAGAGCCGATATCGGCCAGAGACATCGCCCACCACCCCCAACGGCCCGCTCACAATGTAGGGCAGCGTGAGGTTAATCCCCGCCCGGCGCGCCACCCAGACGGCATAGCTGTTGGGCTGGGTGCGCAGATTGGCGTCCGCGGACTGGACACCTTCGCCGAGGCTGTCTCCCATGACCATCAAGGCCGGTCCAGCCCAGGCTCGGCCGGCGCCGTCCGGCCCCACCGCAGCGATGCTCACGCCCCACGCGAGCACCAACACCCCCAAAAACACCCATCTTTTCATGGGTCCCACCCTTTTTCGTGCTGGGGTTGACCGCCTCACGCCGCAAGATGACAGGCATGCGGCATCCGGGCATCGAAGAGTTCCGGTCCGACCGAGGGCACCACCTGGAGGCTTTTGGCCAAGCCCTCCAAAAGGCCTCGAAAGATCCGTTTATGGAACGGGGCGAGCACGGTCCAGTAGGCCATGCCCACAAGGCCTCGGGGAAGAAACCGGGCGATGACCTGCACCTCGGTTTCCGAGGATCCCAAGGGCGCCAAGCGAAAATCGAGCACCGCCTCCCCCGGCATTTTCATTTCCGCCAGGAGCAGGAGCCGTCGTTGGGGAGCCATTTCCACCACGCGCCAATAGTCCACGGTATCGCCCACATAAAGGCGACCGGGATCCCGTCTTCCGCGCATATGACCAACGCCGCCCGCAAGCCGATCGATCCAGCCCCGGGCTTTCCACAAGGCATCACCGAAAAACCACCCCTGGGATCCGCCCACCTGCTGGAGGGCATGCCAGACCTTTTCGGGCGTCACAGGGATCGTCATGCGGTAGGCACATTCCATGACGGTCCCTCCCGCATAGGGGGCATCGCCGCATTGAATCCATTCGGGGGGCGTCGTCCATCCGGCATCGGCCCAGCAGGTTTCCACCTGAGCCTGCCGGATCCTTTGCAGGGCTTCCCGAATGGCTTCGCGGCAGCTCAACAGCTTCTGGGGAATCCATTGCCGAATGCGGAAATCTTCGCAGACCACCGCATTGCGCAGCCCTTCCGCAAGGGGTCTGGCCAAAGCCATGGGCACGGGCGTGACCAGGTTCAGCCAGTAAGCACTCAAGCGCGGGGTGAGCACGGGCACGGGGATGATCCATCGGCGCGCCAACCCCGCCTCTTCCGCATAGATGCGCATGAGGTCTTCATAGGTCAGGACGTCCGGGCCGCCGATATCCAGCGTCTGGCCGAGCACATGGGGCGATTCCAGACAGCCCGCGAGATAGTTCAGCACGTTGCTGATGGCGATGGGTTGGCAGGGGGTTCGCACCCACCGGGGCGTGATCATGACCGGAAGGCGATCCACCAAATAGCGAAGGATTTCAAAGGAAGCGCTTCCGGCCCCCAGGATCATGGCCGCCCGCAAAAAGGTCGTCGGGGTGGGGCCCGATTGCAGAATACGGGCGGTTTCCAGGCGGGAGCGCAGGTGTTTGCTGAGATCCTCCGTTTCCCGGCCCAGTCCCCCGAGGTAGATCATGCGTTCCAGGCGGGCCTTGCCGGCCGCGATGACCATGTTTTCGGCCGCGATGCGGTCGAGATCGGCGAAATCCTTTGTGCCCGGCGCCATGGAATGAACCAGGTAAAAGGCGGCCCGACAGCCTTGAGCGGCCTTCACGAGGGAGTCCCGATCCATGACGTCGGCTCGATAGACTTCCAGATTGGGGTGGGTGCCCCAGGGACGGCACCGCACCTTGGAGGCCGACCGGGCGATGACCCGGACGCGATACCCTTCCGAAAGGAGCTTGGGGGCGAGCCGCCCACCCACGTATCCCGTCGCTCCGGTAACCAAAATGGGCCTGTCGTGACGATCGTCTGTGCGCATGGGGCGATCCCTTTCCTCGAGGTGTCAAAGGCGATGCGTCTTTTTCCGGCCTGAAGCCTTCCATGAAAAGCTGTGCCGCCCGAATCCCGCGCCGAGGGGGCGTTGTCTCCTTCATATCTATTTTCATGGGATCCGAGCAAGAAAAACCCACCCTCTGGCAGCCTATCCGACAATGTCATCATGCGTTTAAGGCGTCTTTCTATTCAAATTCACCACAGAGACGCAGAGGCCGCGGAGCTTTTTCTTCTTTTGTGCCGCGCCGCTGAGAGGCCGGCGCGGCACAACAGGCACCCTTCGAGAATCTTTCTGCCAACACCCGCAGGCCACACGCCTTTGCGTTTTCGCGCGCGCTCCTGGGGCTTGACTCCTTCCACTGCTGTCGGCTATGGCATGGGTTCTTGCACCCGGAACGGATCCTTCTTTCGATGCGGAGTCTTTCCATGCACACGCAGACGCTCAAAGCGGACCTTCTTCTTCTCACCACCGCCGTGCTGTGGGGCGTGGCCTTCGTCGCCCAACGCAAAGGCATGGAGGCCATCGGGCCCATGGCGTTCAACGGCATTCGGTTCGCCCTGGGAAGCCTTTCCCTCGTCCCCCTCATCCTCCTCATGGACCGCCGCACCAACGGCGCCGCCCTTCTGCCTGGATCCGATACCCGATGGCGGGCCGCGTGGCGCTCCGGCCTTCCCGTGGGCTTGGTTCTTTTCGTAGGCGCCTCCTTACAGCAAATCGGCATCGTTGACACCACGGCGGGGAAAGCCGGCTTCATCACCGGGCTTTACGTGGTCATGGTGCCCCTTTTCGGCTTGATCTGGAAACAACGCCCTTCCCTGGGCACCTGGATCGGGGCCGTCCTCGCCGCCGTGGGGCTTTATTTTTTGAGTATCACCAAGGAATGGACCATGGAGCGCGGAGACGCTTTGGTCCTCGTGGGCGCCTTTTTCTGGACGGGACACGTATTGCTGCTCGGCTGGCTTTCTCCCCGCAGGGACCCCGTCAAGCTCGCCTGTTGCCAGTTTGCCGTCTGTTCCGTGTTGAGCCTGATTTCTGCCGTGATCTTCGAAGAGACGTCCATGGAGGCCGTTCGGGGCGCCGCCGTGCCGATTCTCTATGGCGGCTTCGTCTCGGTGGGCATCGCCTACACGCTGCAAGTGGTGGCGCAAAAAGACGCCCATCCGGCCCACGCTTCCATTTTGCTCAGCATGGAATCGCCCGTGGCCGCTTTGGCCGGATGGGTGATTCTCTCCGAAGCCCTGACCGTGAGGGCCCTTTTCGGCTGCGCCTTGATGCTCGTCGGCATGATTCTGTCGCAGCTCGCCGAGATTTTTCGCCCGACGCCGACCCCAGCCGATACCCTTCGAGCGGCGGAAGAGCGCGGCGCGGTTTCCCCCACAAAAGCGCCGGCAAGCCCGTAGGTTGGGGTGAGCGCAGCGAACCCCAACGCCAGAGGGCAGAGGTCAGAAGTCAGAGGTCAGAGGGCAGAGGTCAGAAGGCAGGGGGCAGAAGGCAGAGGTCAGAGGTCAGGGGGCAGAGGGCAGAGGGCAGAGGGCAGGAGCTGTCGGTTGGGGTGAGCGAAGCGAATCCCAAAAAAGATCCCGGCCGCGGGCGCACCACCTCTCCCCTCACTGCGGCGGGGACAAATGGGCCCGGCCGTCCCGGAACGGAGGCCCCACCCCATTGGCACCCTTCGATCCTTGACGGAGACGAGCGCCCGTCACCGGGGCGTGGGGTTTGGCGAGCCCCGGTGACGGACGGAAATGGAAGCACCGCCGAGATACCTACTTCAGGAGTTCCCGGGCGATGATGAGGCGTTGGATTTCGCTGGTCCCTTCGTAGATGCTGGTCACCCGCACATCCCGGTAGTAGCGTTCCACGGGAAAATCCTGCGTATAGCCATAGCCGCCCAAAATCTGAATGGCATCATAGCACGCTTTATTGGCCGCTTCCGTGGCGTAGAGTTTGCCCATGGACGCTTCCTTGGAGTAAGGGCGTTTGTTTTCCTTGAGGTAGGCGGCGCGAAGGAGCAGCAGGCGCGCCGCTTCCAGGCGCGTGTAGTTGTCGGCGATCATCCACTGGATGGCCTGGTGTTTGGCGATGGGCACGCCGAACTGAATGCGTTCCTTGGCGTAATTGGACGCAAAGTCCATGGCGGCCAGACCGATGCCGAGGGCCATGGAGCCGATGCCGATGCGGCCGCCCGCCAGTTCCGAGACCGCGATACGAAACCCGTCGTTGACCGTGCCGAGCACGGCGCCGGCCGGCACCCGGCAGTCTTCGAACAAGAGTTCGTTGGTCGAAGACCCGTGCTGGCCCAGTTTCTTTTCATCCTTGCCGATGGTGAACCCGGGGGTGCCGGGTTCCACGAGGAAGCAGGTGATCCCCTTCCCCTTGGGCGCCTCCTTGTCGGTGACGGCCCAGACCACGAACACCCCGGCGTATTCCGCGCTGGTGATCCACAGCTTGGTGCCGTTGATGATCCAGTGATCGCCGTCTTTGACCGCGCTGGTGCGGATGCCCGCCGGGTCCGAGCCCGCTCCGGGTTCCGACAGGGCGAAGCTTCCCGCCGCGTACTCCCCGCTGCACAAAGGCGGAATGTAGCGCCGTTTCTGCTCTTCCGTGCCCATGGCCTGGATGACTTCGGCCACCATGTTGGTCACGGAGGTGGTCACCGTGGTGGCGGCGCAGGCGCGGCCCAGTTCGGTCATGGCCAAGGAAAAGGCGATGACGCCGGCTCCCGTTCCGCCGTATTCGGGATCCACATTGAGGCCCATGAAGCCCAGTTCGGCCAGCTTTTTCAAATTCTTCTTCAAGATGTCGCGGTTCTTCGTCCGATCCAGTTCCGCCGCCACGGGTTCCAGCTCGTTTTTCGCAAATTTGGCGGCGGTTTCCTGGATGATTTTTTGTTCCTCGGTCAGTTCAAAGTGCATGGAAAAGGCCTCCGTCTCAGCTGTATTCGTAGAACCCTCGACCCGTCTTGCGCCCCAACCACCCCGCTTCCACGTACTTGCGCAGCAGCGGACACGGCCTGTATTTGGAATCGCAAAAGCCCTGGTAGAGGGTTTCCATGATGGCCAGACACGTATCCAGCCCGATGAGATCCGCCAGGGCCAGGGGCCCCATGGGGTGGTTCATGCCCAGTTTCATGACGGTGTCGATGTCTTCGCGAGTGCCCACACCGTGGTAAAGGCAATAGACGGCTTCGTTGATCATGGGCATGAGAATCCGATTGGCGATAAAGCCCGGATAGTCCTGGGCCAAGGCCGGGGTTTTTCCCATCTTTTCGGAAAGCTGCCAGGTCAGCTGAAAGGTCTCGTCGGAGGTGGCGATGCCGCGGATGATTTCCACAAGTTTCATCACCGGCACGGGATTCATGAAGTGCATGCCGATGACCTTTTCCGGCCTTTTGGTCTTGCCGGCGATCCGCCCGATGGGGATGGAGGAGGTGTTGGTGGCGAGGATGGCATGGGCCGGGCAGATGGCGTCCAGGTCCTGAAAAATCTTGAACTTGATCGCCTCGTTTTCCGTCGCCGCTTCCACGACGAAATCGGCGGCGGCCATGTCCTTGAGATCGACGCTGGTTCGAATGCGCCCCAGCACGGCGTCCATCTCTTCCTGGCTCATCTTGCCCTTTTCCACGCTGCGCGCCAGGTTTTTCTTAATGGTGTTGAGGCCCCTTTGGACGAATTCGTCCTGAATATCGTTCATGATCACCGAAAGGCCGCTCATGGCCGCCACCTGGGCGATGCCGTTTCCCATCTGGCCGGCGCCGATCACACCGAAAGTCTTCACATCCATCGTTGCCTCCTTTGCTATCGCTTCACCACAAGCGCCACCGCTTCCCCGCCGCCGAGGCACAGGGACGCCAAGCCCGTTTTCTTGTTTTGGCGAATCATTTCATGGATCAAGGTGACCAACACACGCGCTCCGCTGGCGCCGATGGGATGGCCCAACGAGACGCTTCCGCCGTTGACGTTCACCTTGGCGGGATCCAGCTGGAGTTCCCGCAGGACGGCCACCGTCGAGCCGCTGAAGGCTTCGTTGATTTCGTAAAGATCCACGTCTTCAAGGCCGATGCCTTCCTTTTTGAGGCACTTGGGCACGGCCCAGATGGGCGCCACAAGGACGTATTTCATGTCGATGCCGGCCGAGGCCTGGGCGCCGACAACGGCCAAAACGCGACAGCCCAGGGCTTCCGCCTTTTCACGGGACATGACCACAACGGCCGCGGCCCCGTCGGAAATGACCGAAGCGTTGCCGGCCGTGGTCACACCGCCTTCTTTGAAGGCCGGCTTCATCTTGGAAAGCACTTCGTAGGACGTCTCCCGCGGGCATTCGTCTTTGGCGAACAGGACGGGATCGCCTTTGCGCTGCGGAATGGGTACCGGGACGATCTCGTCCTTAAATTTACCCGCCTCGATGGCCGCCAGGGCTCGACGATAGGATTCCAGGGCGTAGCGGTCCTGGTCTTCGCGGCTCACCCCGTAGCGTTCGCTGCACAGTTCGTTGGAAATGCCCATGTGGAAATCGTTGACGATGTCCCACAGCCCGTCGTGGATCATGTGGTCCTTGAGCTGCCCGTGGCCCATGCGGTAGCCCGTGCGGGCCTTGTCCAGGAAATAAGGGGCCATGCTCATGTTTTCCATGCCGCCGGCCACCACCACGTCCGCATCGCCTGTCTGTATGGCCTGGGCGGCAAGCATCACGGCCTTGAGGCCGGAGCCGCACACCTTGTTCACCGTCAGGCATTCCACTTCCCACGGCAGGCCCGCCTTCACGGCCGCCTGCTTGGCCGGGTTTTGCCCGTAGCCACAAGGAAGGACCTGCCCCATGATGACTTCGTTGACGTCACTTTTCTGAATGCCCGCCCGTCGAACCGCCTCTTCAATGACAACGGCGCCCAAGGCTGTGGCCCCGATCCCCGAAAGAGAGCCGTTGAAGCTCCCCAGCGGCGTTCTGACTGCACTGACGATGACCGCTTCCCGCATGATTCCGTTCCTCCTTCTCAGCTCCCGTTGGATGGTGGCGAAGGCCGCTCTTCGCCCAAGCCGAAAGCCTGAAAAATGCTTACAAGCTTTTCGGCGCTTGTCCCTTTGACCAAAACCAGTTTGGTTCGGCTCTTGTGCCCGCGCAGGAGCACCACTCGGTTCTTGGCCGTTCCCACAAGGGCCGCCAGGAACCGCAGGCATTCTTTGTTGGCCGCCCCCTCTACCGGAGGCGCACACACCGTGATCTTCACGGCCCCATCGTGCACCCCGGCCAAGGCCGTCTTTCGGGCGCCGGGCTGCACAATAAGGGACACCACCGCCCCTTCGGGGTGGCTCTGAACAAAGGGGCAGGCCCCCTCAGCGCCCCGCTCCACAAATCCGCCGGCTCGACCCCGGCTCATCGGCGCCCCCGAAAGAGGCGCAAGAGCACCACTCCGGCGATGAAACCGCCGATATGGGCCCACCAGGCCACCCCGCCCACCTGGGCGCCTCCACCCATGAGGGAAAAGGTGCCGCTGAAAAACTGCATGAGAAACCATAGGCCCAAAAACACGTAGGCCGGCAGTTCGATGATGGTGAAGTAAAAGAATATGGGCACGAAAGTGAGCACTTTGGCTCGAGGATACAGCATGAAATAGGCCCCCATCACCCCGGCGATGGCGCCGCTCGCCCCAATGGTGGGAATGCGGGAGGCGGGGTTGGTGACGATGTGAAGCACCGAGGCGGCCAGGCCGCACAAGAAGTAAAACACAAGGTAGCGGCCACGCCCCAAGGCGCTTTCCACGTTGTCCCCAAAGATGTGCAGGATCCACATGTTCCCGATGAGGTGCATCCAGCCGCCGTGGAGAAACAGGGTGGTCACGAAAGGAATCGCCTGTTCCACGGCGGTGAACCGGGCCGCCACGTCCGCTCGGGTGTATCGTACGGGGACGATGCCGTAGTGAAAAATCCACACCCTGAGTTCCGGTCCTAAAAGGAGTTCATAGACGAAGGCCGCGACGCACACGGCGATGATCCCGTAGGTCACCGCGGGAAATTCTCGGGACGGATTGGCGTCACGCAAAGGGATCATCGGCTCGGCGCCCTGACAAAGCTTCCGTACGGTCCTGCCCCATGACCGGAACAGCGCACCATAGCCCGTTTTCTATTTGTTGTAAAGAAATGGATGTTTCGTGTTTCGAAAGCGGAAACGGTTCATTGACACTGGAAGGGCTTTTCGCTAGCATCCTCATGAATTGCATGGCCTTTTCCCGAGAATCGCCATAAGCCTTGTGCGCGCATCCGGACGACTTTCAAGGGCGGCTTCATGCGACATCGGCAAATCCATAGAAACTTCGAGGGCGGTCATGATCATAGGACTGGATGTGGGGGGCACGCACACCGATGTGGTCTTGTTGGGAGAACACGGCATTGAATGTCGGGCGAAAGTCCCCACGACCCACGACGATCTGCTCCTCTGTGTGTGGAAGGGCCTGGAAGCGGTGACTTTGGGCGTTCGGCCCCACGATGTGGAACGCATCGTCCTGAGCACCACGCTCACCACCAACGCCATCGCCGAGGAAAAACTGCCGCCCGTCGGCATGATCGTCTCCAGCGGGCCCGGTCTGGATCCCGAATTTTTCCGAACCAACGAGCACTATTACACGGTGAGCGGATCCATCGACCATCGCGGGCGGGAAATCCAGCCTTTGGAACCCATGGAAATCGAGGCCGTGGCGGCCAAACTGCGCAAAGAGGGCGTGCGCCACGTGGGGGTGGTGGGAAAGTTTTCCGTCCGCAACCCCAAGCACGAGACCCAGATTCAAGAGATTCTGGGTGATCATTTCGAATACGTGGTTTTGGGCCACCGCCTTTCGGGCAATTTGAACTTTCCCCGCCGAATCGCGACGGCCTACTTGAATGCGGCCGTCTATCCGCTCCACAAAAAATTTTTCGACGCCGTGCGCCGGTCTCTGAAAAAGAACGGGCTGCCCATTCCCATCCACATCCTTAAGGCCGACGGCGGCACCATGAGCTTCGATGCGTCTTTGGATCTGCCGGGTCAAACCATTCTTTCGGGTCCGGCGGCCAGCGTCATGGGATCGCTGCCGTTCGCCTCCGAAGGGGTGGACACCATCGTCTTGGACATCGGCGGGACGACCACGGACATGGCGGTGCTCGTTGGAACCGCGCCCCTGTTGGCGGAACAAGGCGCTGAGCTGGGGAGCTTTCGAACCCTCATCCGCGCCCTCAAGACCACCTCCCTCGCCCTGGGCGGGGACAGCGTCGTGCGGGTGCAAAACGGGCGCATCCACCTGGGACCGGACCGACTGGGGCCGGCCATGGCTTTCGGAGGATCGAGCCCGACGCCGACCGATGCCATTGTTGTCCTGGGCGGGGATCTCAAAGGAGACCGCGACGCCGCCGCCCGGGGTATGGCGCACGTGGCCCAGGCCCTGGGCGTTTCCGTGCAGGACGCCGCCCGGCAGGTCTTCGATGCCGCCTGCCGGCGCATCCTCGATGCCGCCGAAGACATGGTGCAGGCCATCAACGCCAAACCCGTCTACACCGTGCACGAACTCCTGGAAGGCTATCAGGTGCAGCCCAAGGAACTGTTGGTCCTGGGCGGGCCCGCCCCCTACTTTGCCAAGCGGCTTCAAGAGATTTCGTCCTACTCGGCTCGAGTCGTTCCCCAGTGGGAAGTGGCCAACGCCGTGGGGGCCGCCTTGGCGCGCACCACGTGCGAACTGACCCTGTTTGTGGACACCGAACGGGGCATCGCCACAGCCCCTGAAGAAGCCTTCCACCAACCGGTGAAGCGCGATTTCACCCTGGACAAGGCCGTCTCCCTGGCCCTGGAACTGCTCAGCCACAAAGCCGTTCGGGAAGGGGCCACACCGGACGATCTGGAGACGGAAGTGCTGGAAAAGCTTCAGTTCAACATGGTTCGAGGCTTTTACACGACGGGCAAGTACTATCGCGTCAAGGTCCAGGTCAAGCCCGGCCTCATCGGCCACTACCGCTCGGTGATGCAAAGGATGCAAAACGCCTACACGGCCGTGCCCTGTTTCTCGGCCGGCTCGCCATAACAGGAGACCCATGATGCTCCGTGCCGCATCCAAAACCGGACTCGTTTTCTTTCCCGCCTTTGACTGGGCCATCAGCCCCACCCACCCGGAACGGGAAGAAAGGCTTCTTTACACGCAGGACCAGATTTTCGAAGAGGGCCTTCTCGATATCGACGGCATTGTGGAATTCAAACCGGACCTGGCCACTGTGGACGATGTGCGCCGCGTGCATTTCTGTGCGCCCGATGAACGGAGCGTTCTCACGGAAAGTCATCTGATCAGCGCGGGCGGGGCCATGACCATCGCCAAGGCCGTCATGGAAGGGCAGGTGGAGCGGGGCTTTGCGCTGGTGCGGCCTCCGGGCCATCATGCCATGCGCGTGGTCCACGGCGCCCGCGGTTTTTGCAACATCAACATCGAAGCGATCATGATCGAGCGCCTGCGGGCCGTCTATGGGGTCGATCGCATCGCCATCGTGGACACGGACTGCCACCACGGGGACGGCACGCAGGACATTTACTGGCACGATCCGGACACTCTGTTCATCTCCATCCATCAAGACGGCCGCACGCTCTATCCCGGTTCGGGATTTCATCATGAACTGGGAGGCCCCACGGCCATGGGGGCGACCATCAACATTCCCCTGCCGCCCAGAACGTCGGAAGAAGGCTTTCTGCGGGCCATGGAAAAGATCGTCCTGCCCATTCTGGAAGAATTCCGGCCGGAACTCATCGTCAATTCCGCGGGACAGGACAACCATTACACGGACCCCATCACCAACATGAATTTTTCCGCCCAGGGCTACGCCACGCTGACGAGCATGCTGCGCCCGCACATCGCCGTGCTCGAAGGCGGGTACTCCATCGAAGGGGCGCTGCCCTACGTCAACGTGGGAATCATCCTGGCCCTGGCGGGTGTAGACTACAGCAAAGTCAAGGAACCGGACTACGACCCGGAGCGCATTCGGCAATCGTCGGACACCAACGCCTATATCGACCGCATGGCCGAAGAAATCCTGGGCTATTTTCGCCGATGTCCGGAATTCATCGCCAAGAACCGTGCGACCAAGGAATTCGCCCAGCGCGAACGCACCATCTATTACGATACGGACAACATCCTGGAAAACCAGAAAGAACGCCTGCGCGTCTGCCCCGTGTGCTCCGGCGTTTTGGCCATCGATTCTTTGACCGACCGGGGCTATCACATCTACGCCGTGCATATTCCGCGAAAAGCCTGCCCGGACTGTGTGGCCCTGGGCTACGACTGGTTCGATTCGGTGAATGTGCGCTCTTACGATCGCGTGTTCCTGCAGGATCGAACCACGGACCGCTACCAAGTCAAAAAGGCTTGACGTGGGCAGGCCCATGGACCGCGTCTTCATCAAGGATTTCCCGCTGGACGCCTTGGAAACCTGGGTGCAGGGCATCGGGGAACGGCCGTTTCGCGCCCGGCAGATCTTCCGGCACCTGTACAACCGCCTGATTCGTTCCTGGGACGAATGCTCCGATCTTTCCAAAGCGTTTCGCACCCAGCTGGAATACGGCACGCGGCTGGACGCCGTGGAAACGGCCGCAACGGAAGACGCCACAGACGGCACCCGCAAGTTCGTGTTCCGCCTGCACGATGGAAAGCTCATCGAAAGCGTGCTCATCCCCGATCCGCCGCGCCTTACGGCCTGCGTCTCCAGCCAGGTGGGATGCGCCTTGGGCTGCCGGTTTTGTCTTACGGGCACCATGGGGCTTCAACGCAACCTTTCGACGGCGGAAATCGTCGATCAGCTGGTGCACATGCAGCAGGCCGTCGGGGCGGAGCGGCGCATCACCAACATCGTCTTTATGGGCATGGGCGAACCCCTGGCCAACGAAGAAGCCCTTCTTCGAGCCCTGCGGATCCTCTTGGATCCCTCCGGGTTCGGCTTTTCCCACCGGCGCATCACGGTTTCCACCGTGGGGTTGGTGCCGCAGATGGTACGACTGGGACGGGAAAGCCCGGTGAACCTGGCCGTCAGCCTGCACGCGGCCGACGACGAAACCCGAAACCGCCTCATGCCCATCAACCGAAAATACCCCCTGGCGAGCCTCATGGACGCCTGCCGGGCCTATCCCATGCCGTCCCGCAAAAGGATCACCTTTGAATACATCCTCCTCAAGGACGTGAACGACCGGCCGGAAGACGCCCGCCGCCTCGTGCGGCTTTTGTCCTCCGTGCGCTCCAAAGTCAACCTCATCCCCTTCAACCCCCACCCGGATCTGCCCTTTGAACGGCCTTCCGAAGAACGGGTCCTGGCCTTTCAGGACATTCTGCACCAGGCCCATTTAACGGCCACGATCCGCCAGAGCCGCGGGGCCGATATCCGCGCCGCCTGTGGACAGCTGGCCGCTCGAATGGTATCTTCCTAAGGCTGTTTTGTGATTTGGGCCCGTAGGTTGGGGTGAGCGCAGCGAACCCCAATGTCAGAGGGCAGAGGGCAGAAGTCAGAAGTCAGAAGTCAGAGGTCAGAAGTCAGAGGGCAGAAGTTAGAGGGATGCCACCGTCGGTTGGGGGGAGCGCAGCGAACCCCGACACAGGCCAACACGCATGGATCCCGAACAGGGGCTTTTCGGCCCACCAACCAACGAAGGAGACGGCGTTGACGGATAAACCCGATTTCGCTAAAGGAAACGGACTGCTGCCCGTCATCGTTCAGGACGCCGCAAGCCGTCGCGTCCTCATGCTGGCTTATATGAACGAAGAGGCGTGGGCGAAAACCGTGGAAACGGGGCTGGCCCACTACTGGAGCCGCTCTCGGAAGAAAATCTGGCTCAAGGGGGAAACGTCCGGTCATGTGCAAAGGGTGCGGGACATGTATGTGGATTGCGACGCCGACACCCTTCTGATCGTGGTGGAACAGGCTGGCGGCGCCGCCTGCCACGAAGGATACGCCTCGTGCTTTTTCCGCCGTCTTCAAGACGGCGCTTTTGTCGTGACGGAACAACGAGTCTTTGATCCCAAGGAGGTCTACAAAGCGTGAAGCAGCTCATTCTCGGCATTCCCAAGGGCAGTCTTCAGGAGGCGACCATCGAACTGTTCCGGAAATCCGGCTGGAAGATTTCGCTGACCAACCGCAACTATTTTCCCGAAATCAACGACCCCGAAATCCAATGCGCCATCTGTCGGGCGCAGGAAATGAGCCGTTACGTGGAAAACGGCACTTTCGACGCGGGCCTGACGGGCAAGGACTGGATTCTGGAAAACGATTCCCAGGTGCACGTGGTGGCCGATCTGATCTATTCCAAGGTGAGTCAACGGCCCGCGCGGTGGGTCTTGGCTGTCCCCTACGATTCGCCGGTCAAGGACGTGCCGGATCTGCAGGGAAAGAAGATCGCCACCGAACTGGTCAATTTCACGCGGCGCTATTTCGCCCAGGCCGGCGTCCAGGTGGATGTGGAGTTTTCCTGGGGGGCCACGGAAGCCAAAGTCATCGCCGGCCTCTGTGACGCCATTGTGGAAGTGACGGAAACGGGGGCCACCATGCGTGCCAACGGCCTTCGAATCGTCAAGGAACTCATGCTCACCAACACGCAGCTCATCGCCAACAAGGCTGCCTGGGAAGACCCGTGGAAACGGGAAAAGATCGAACAGATCGCCCTGCTCCTTCAGGCCGCCCTGCGCGCCGAAGACTTGGTGGGCCTTAAAATGAACGTCCCCAAGGACAAACTCAACGACGTCATTCAAATCCTGCCGAGCCTCACGTCGCCGACGACGGCCCACCTCTATCAGTCGGACTGGCTCAGCGTGGAAGTGGTGGTGAGCAAACACACCGTGCGCGAGCTGGTCCCGCAGCTCATCAAGCGCGGAGCCGAAGGGATCATCGAGTACAGCCTGAACAAGGTCATCTGAGGGCGGCTTCAACCCGGGGGAATCCATGAAGCGACATGGGCGGACCGGACGAAAACACGTCGGATCACACGGCGCTTTATGGAAACTCTGGCATGTCGGCGCCGTGTTGCTTGTCCTGGGCATGGCCTCGTGCGTGCCGCAGCCGTCCCCGGAAGGAGACCCGACGGCCTGGATGAGCGCCGATGAACTGCGGGCCCTCGGGGATAAATTCCTTGCGGCCGGCGATACGGGGCAGGCCTTGCAGTACTTGGTGGCCGCCGAAAAGAAGGACGCCAAGGACCCGCGCATCCACTACAGCCTGGCCCTGGCCTATGCGGCGCGCCGCCTTCCCGATCGAGCCCTGGAGCACTTTCAAAAGGCGCTTCAACTCAAGCCGGACTATTCGGAAGCGCACAACGCCTTGGGCGTCTTTTACGCGGAACAAGGAAAAACGGACCAGGCCGCGGAACATTTTCAAAAGGCTCTGGCCAACCCCTTCTACCGCACGCCGGAAAAGCCCCTGTTCAACCTGGGACGAATCATGGCGGACCAGGGCCGATACGCGGAGGCGCTGCGCTATTTCGACGAAGCCCTGCACTTCAAAGAAACCTACGCGGAGGCGCACCTCTACCGGGGCAGGGCTCTGGAAGCCCTCGGCCGGCAGGCCGAAGCACGCCGCGCCTTCAAGGCCGCCGTGGCTCACGGACCGAACCTTCCGGACGCCCAGTTTCACTACGGCCGCTCCTGCGCCGCCGAAGGCCGCAGCGAAGAGGCGGTCAGCGCTTTCCGCCAGGTGATGCGTCTTGCGCCGGGCACGCCCCTGGCCGACGCGGCGTCCGTGTATCTTCGCAAAATGGGAATCGAGGGACTGAGCCAATGATCTGCCGCCGTGTGCGCGACGTGAAACCCTTTTTGGTCATGGACGTTCTGGAGAAGGCGCAGGCCATGGAACGTCGCGGGGAATCGGTCATTCACCTGGAAGTGGGCGAACCCGATTTCGACGCCCCCAAGGCCGTGCTCGATGCCGCCATGGACGCCCTCAAGCGCGGGGAAACCCACTACACCCACAGCCTGGGACTCCCGCAGCTTCGAGAAGCCGTGTGCGCCTACTATGGGCGCACCTACGGCGTGACGGACCTGGAACCGGATCAGGTCCTGATCACGTCGGGTTCTTCCCCGGCGTTTCTCATCGCCTTGAGCACCGTCATGGACTGCGGCGAGGAAGTGATCCTGTCGGATCCCCACTATGCCTGCTACCCCAGCTTCGTGCATTTCCTGGACGGCGTGCCCAAGACGGTTGCGGTGGAGGAAGAAGACGGCTTTCAGCTGCGCCCTGAGGCGGTGCGTTGCGCCGTGGGCCCGAAGACACGGGCCGTGCTCATCAATTCCCCGTCCAACCCCACGGGGACGGTCATGGATCGGGATCGGCTTCAGGCCCTGGCCGACCTGGGCCTGTGGATCCTGAGCGACGAAATCTACCACGGGCTGGTCTACGAGGGCCGCGCCCATTCCATCCTGGAATTTACCCGAAAAGCCATCGTCTTTAACGGCTTTTCAAAGCTTTTCGCCATGACGGGCTTTCGACTCGGCTACCTCATCGTGCCCAAAGATCTGGTGCGCCCCATGCAAGCCCTCATGCAGAATTTTTTCATTTCCGCCAATTCCGTCTCCCAGTGGGCGGGGCTTGCGGCGTTGACCGTTGCCGAAGTGCAGGACGATGTGGCGCGCATGGTGCGGACCTACGACGCGCGGCGCCGTTTCATGATTCAAAGGCTTCGGGAGATGGGCTTCGGCATCGCCGTGGAGCCTACGGGAGCGTTCTACGTCTTTGCCAACGCCAAAAAATTTTCAGGAAATTCTCTCGAATTGGCCTTTGAAATTCTGGAAAGAGCCCGTGTGGGGGTCACCCCCGGCGTGGACTTCGGCCCCCGGGGCGAAGGGTATCTGCGTTTCAGTTACGCCAATTCCATGGAAAACATCGCCGAAGGCATGGATCGGCTGGAACACTTTTTGGCCGAACGCGGCCGCTGAAAGCCTTTCTTCCACGACGGCGGGCTTTCGGCCCGCATGCCCACAAACCGGCCGACCGTGCCCGCAGCCGAAAAATCCCGGAAAAATGCCCATGCCGGATCCATCCAAAGCCCAACCTTCTGTGTCCGTGACGATCCGTTCGGCGGTTTTCGTCACTTCGGCCGTAGCCCCCCACGGCTATCCTCGGGAAGAACTTCCCGAAGTGGCCTTCGCGGGCCGCTCCAATGTGGGAAAATCGTCGCTTATCAATGCCATGGTCGGCCGAAAGAAGCTCGTGCGCACCAGCGCCACGCCGGGCCGCACCCAGACGCTCAATTTTTTCCGCATCAACGATGCCTTCTTTTTCGTGGATCTTCCGGGGTACGGCTACGCCAAGGTGCCTCAAAAGGTCCGGGAACAATGGGGCCCCATGGTGGAACAATACCTGGCCGCACGCCCCCAGTTGGTGGGACTCATCCAGATCATGGACCTTCGCCACCCCCCCACGCCCGACGATGTGCAGCTCTGGAACTGGCTGCAGCGTGCAGGCATTCGGACGGCGCCCGTGCTGACCAAAGCCGACAAAGTCCCCCGCGGGAGACGCCAGGCCCACGTCCAGGCGGCGGCCCGCCTTCTCGGGGTCGACCCCACGGCGATCCTCGTCTTTTCCGCCGTCACTCGCGAAGGCGTGGAAGCCTTGTGGCGCACCATCCTTCCGTGGATTTCCATGAGATTGAGCCAACAATAGAATGAACGGCTCTATGACGGTTATGTGATAGAGAAAAAATTCGAAGGGCTAAAGCGTGGAGGGATTTATGGCCCGGCAGGCGGCGTTGCCCAAGGATGTGGAAAAGCACTTGAAGCAGCTTTTCAAGAAGCTCCCCTACCCTGTGCCCGTCACGGTGGTGATCGACAAGACCGGGCCCGAGGGCATCACCGAGGCCGTTCGGGGCTTTGTCGATTTGTTTCGGCCGCTTTCGGACAAGATCACGTTCCAGGAGATGGATGTGACGGATCCGCGGGCCGCAGCCTGGGGAATCGATCGAGCGCCGGCGCTGCTTTTTGACCCCGAACGATACCGCATCCGTTATCTGGGGTTGCCTCTGGGGGAAGAAGGGCGGACCTTCGTGGAAACCCTTCTGCTTGTCGGCACCCGGGACAGCGCTCTGAGCGCCCAATCACGAAAAATCCTCGGGCGCCTTGCCGATTCGCGAAACGTTCGGGTCTTTGTGAGCGCCACCTGCCCCTACTGCCCGCAACAGGCCGTCAACGCCGTCAAAGCCGCCGTGGAACGGCCCGATCGGGTTTCGGTCCAGCTGGTGGACATCCAGTTCAACCCGGATCTGGCCGAAAAATATTCGGCCTTCAGTGTGCCCCAGACCTTTGCCGACGACATTCTGATCGCCCAGGGCGCGCAGCCCGAAGAACTCTTTATGGCCTCCCTGGAAAAGATGGAACCTCAGACGATTTTCATTCCGGAAAGCGACGCCGAACGGATCGAAACGGACCTGGTCATCGTGGGAGGCGGCCCGGCGGGACTCACGGCCGGCATCTACGCCGTGCGAAGCGGGCTTCGCGCCGCCGTGGTCGAACGGGGAACCTTGGGCGGCCAGGTGGCCACGACGCCCGTCGTGGAAAACTACCCCGGTTTTGCCCGCATTGCAGGGAAAACGCTGGTCGACATCATTGTCGCCCATGCCATGGAATACGTGGACATCTTTCCCAACGAAGAAGTCATGGACATCGTCCTTTCCCCCGCCATGGAAGTCAAGACCAACCGCCGAACCTTTCAGACGCGGGCCGTTCTTTTGGCCACGGGAGCGACCTACCGAAGGCTCGACGTTCCGGGGGAAAGCCGCCTTGCGGGGCGGGGGGTGAGCTTTTGCAGCACGTGTGACGGCCCCTTGTACAAGGGGAAGAAAGCCCTGGTCATCGGCGGCGGCAATAGCGCCGTCACGGAAGCGCTGCATCTGCACCATATCGGCGTCCGCACGACCCTGGTCCACCGGCGCGATCATTTGCGGGCCCAGGACCACCTGGTGAAAGCCCTCACCGATGCGGGCATCCCCGTGCTCTGGAACACCCAGGTGAAGGAAATCCTGGGGGATAAGAAAGTCACCCACGTGGAACTTTTCAATCACAAGACGGGCGAAACCTTGACCGTCCCCGCCGACGCCGTCTTCATCGCCGTCGGCTATATCCCCGAAACCCGGCTGGCCCAGGCCGTGGGCGCCGCCTTGACACCCGATGGCTACATCCGCCACGACGGCTTCCATCGGACCACGGTCCCGGGCATCTACTGCGCCGGCGACGTGGAAGGCGGCTACAAGCAAATCGTCACGGCTGTGGGGGCCGGGGCCGGAGCCGCCATGACCATCTTCGAGGACCTCTCGCACCCCTACTGGACCCGTTCGTGAGGAGCCTCCTTATTTTCTGCACAGCCATCCGGCGCTCCTGGGATCATTCATCATAGGCGGCTTGGCCGAATTGAGGGATGCGGCGAAGCACGCGGTAATCGCCTTTGTCTTTGAGGGAATAGCGAAGCCCGTGAAAGGTGAATTCGTCCTGGTAGCCGAAGGGCAGGCCCAGGTCCTGGGCTTCCGAAATGGTTTCCATGATGAAGGAGAGCACCTGGGCGTATTCCAGAACGGATTCGGAAAGGTTTCGAGTGTCGATCCAGATCTCCTTGAGGCCGAAGAGGCGTTTGAGCCCTTCCGTGTGAAAGCCGTCGGCGTGGGGATCCCGCACGACGGCGATGACCTGTTCGGGCTTTTTTTGGTTTTGAACTTTCAGGAGTTCAATTTTCCTCTCGTCGGGCTGCAGTTCCATGGTCATCCTTTCTCTCGGCTTTTTCGCCTCGCTCACTGTTAACCAAGAAGAATCCGGTCAAGGCGACGCGTCTTGGGGCTCGGCGAGGCACAGGTCCCGAAAGCAGCACTCCAGCTGGTCGCAGGAGCCCCGGGCGGTGCCGAAGCAGTCGAAGTTGCCCTCGGCCCTTTGGATTTCTCGAATGAGGTCGGCTTTTTTCTTGCCGAAAGAGTTGATGCCCAACGCCTTGGCTTTGGCTCGGATTTCCTGCATTTTCATGGCCCAACTCCTTTTTCTCAATCCCCGAAGTCATAGCGGAAAAAGACATCCACCCCCGCGCGATCTTCTCGGCCCACTTGGCTTTCCACGGAAAGGTGCCGGTTCACGCGGTACTCCGCCCGAAGCTCATCCTTGTCGTCCCCTTCCAGACCCTTCTGATAGGTGATGTAGAGTTCCGGGGTCAGGTATTTTCCGATTTCCACCACGCTGCCGTTTTCCGTCCCCTTGATATCCACGGCGTCCGGCGAAAGGGGGGTTTTGCCCAACAGGCTCTTGACCACCGGAGTCGTCCCCGCCCACACGAACTGGACCCCTCGGTCCTGGAGGTCCCGGGACTGGCTGAGGCTCAGCTCCCGTGCCGGACGGCCGTAGAGCAGCACCGACACGATATCCACCTGGTCCATTTCGGGGGAACTGGAAAAGACGAGCACGGGGCGGCTCAGCGGCCCCGACAGGGCGGCGGTGACGCTCACATCCCGAACATCCTTTCGGCACGTGAGGGACAGAAAAGGATCCGGCGGACTGTGGCCTCGGAACGTGATTTCCCCTTCCACGACTTTGAGGCGCACGCCCTGGAACGCGTACTCCCCTCTGGACGTGGTAAGGGTGCCGAGAAGCTGGATGGGGCCGCCCCGGGCTTTTTCAAGGGTTGCCGCCCCCTGGACTTCCGCTTCCAGTCCGAAACCGCGCACCCACGCGCCTTTGGATGGCAGTTGGATCTGCAGTTTCATGGCCACGCTTTGGAACCCCTCGGGTTTTTTGGGCTGAGCGCGCCGAGCCCCCAGCAGGACCACGGGGCCGTGCCCGGTTTCTTCCACCACACGGATCTGGCGGGCCACGTCCTTTTCCAGTTCGCCCAGGTTGATGGACGCCTTGGTGAGGATCACGTCTCCCGTGATGTCCGGCGCAAAAGACCAGCCCGCCTGGGAAATGGTTCCCCGCGCCGCCCCTTCGCCTTCGATCCCGAAGATTTCGGGAAAGCGCACGCCCTCTCCCGCCACATGCACCGTGTAGCCGTCGAAACGGCCCCGGGGCAGCCGGATTTCTCCCCAGGCCCGGGCACGACTGCCGAGCAGGGTAAAAGCCGCGTCCTCGATCAGGATCGATGCGCCTTCGGCCCGCCAGCGGATGTCCATGTCTTCAAAGGGTTCCGCCCACCCGCGCCATCGAAAGGCGGCCCGGGTCACGCTCCCGGCGCCTTCCAGCCGAAGGGCCGATAAAGGACCGAGGAGGCGCACATCCCACGACGCCCGACCTTTGAGGTTTTCCAGGGGGATGAGAGCCCGAAGACGTTCCAGCGGCACATCGCGGGCCGTGCTGCGCACCCGCCCTTCCCCGTCTTCGGCAAGGGCCAGGGTGAAGGGGATGAGCCGCACCTTGAGGGGCCACGCCCCTTCGAAGATGACCGGGCTATCCAGCATGGCCCCGGAAAGTTCAGCGCGCCCTGCGAGCGTCCTCTTTTCGTAACGCCCCGAAAAGCTCAAGGCGGCCCGGCCGAGACCTGAAAACTCCATGTCCGAGGCGACGCCGTCAAAGGCGGCCACGGGATTCTCCCACGATCCCTGAAGTCGAAGCCGTCCGTCGAGACGACCAAAGCGGCCCAGGGGGAGAGGTCCCCGCGCCCCGACGGGCGGCACCCCTCGTCCCGGTCCCGTTTCCCGAAGGCCCAAAGGGATGGGTTCGCTTTTGAGCATCCCCCCCGAAGAAAACCTCGAAAGCCAGCGTTCCACATCCAGGGCGGTCACCTGCACGGAAAGATCCACGGGAGCAGGCATGCCGATCATTCCCTGGATAACGGCCTGTTCGTTTCCGTGGGTCACGCGCAGAGGGCGCAGTTCCAAAGCATCGCGGCCATAGCGGACTTCCCCCTGCATGTGAAAGGTTTCTCCCGCCGCCACCATCTCCGCCTTGTCCAGCCGAAGGATCTTGGGAAAATCAAAAGGCGATGCCACGGCCCCTTTGACGCTCAGGCGATCCAGTCCGAAAAGGCGTCGGCCTTCCGCTTCGAAGGGAACGACATCCCCCGCGGCATCCTGCCGGAAGGTGACGGCCAAGGAATCGCCCAAACCATCACCATAGGCGAAAGAAAGGACCTCCACGGCCACCTTTCGGCTCCCCTGAAGGCCTGAGAGGCTGGAAACGCCGTCCACCGTGACCTTTTTGGCTCGAAAGGGAGAAAAGGAGACGTCCGTCCCCGTAAGCCGCCCCGTCCAGGTCAGCGAAGGCCAGGATCCCTGCACCATGCCTTTTCCCGAAATGACGCCCGCCACAGGGTGCTGCGGCCAAAGGTCCTGGAAAACCGACAAAGGCAGCCGATCCGCTTCCACCTGCACATCCAGCGCCGGCCCGGTCATCTCCCGGGAGCCCTTCTTCTTCAAGACGACGGTCCCGGACGTTTCCACAACGCCCGTATCGCCCACGCGGGCGGCGGCTTTGCGCACGGAGCACACCCCGTCGGTGTAGGTCGCCTCCACCGTAACGTCCCGCAGGGTGAGCGATCCGCCGGCGCACTCCTGCATGACGGCCGAAAGGGCGAGCGTGGGTTCGGCGTGCTTTTCCCTTTGCACCGTGAGGCGGGCCGTTCCCGAGAGCGTCGTCGGCCCCTTCAGCCCCCACGGAAGGAGAACCGAGCGAAGCGAAATATCGGCATGCCCCCGAAACGAGTCCTCAGCCGCCGCCCAGAGAACGGTCCCCGAAAGATGCCCGCGGGAACTTTGGAGATCATAGCGGCACCGAAGATCTTTCACGGTTCCTTCCACCTGGATCGTTCCGTGGAGCGTTTCCGTCTCGTTCGGGCTTCCTTCTCCACCTCTTTTCATGGAAAAACGCCAGGGCGCCGCCTCAAGCCGGATCGAGAGAGCCCCTTTCGGAAATTCATACCACGTTCCGGATGCACGGAGATGTGACGTTTCGTTGACCGTGGCGGCAAAGTTTTCCAGGCGCAGCGTCCCGTCCCTGTAAAAAACCTGGGCGCTCAGGCGCACCGACCGTCGAACCGGCTCCTGGATTTCCGTACGCCATGGATTGAGGGAAATTTCCACACCCGAACGGCCGTTCTCCACACGACCTCGAAGGCTCACTCGGCCGTTCATTTCGGCCACATCCATAACACAGCGCTCGCCGTCGAAGCCCTGAATACGCCCGGAAACGACGGTGACACTGACGGGCGGCAGCGTCCCCCAGGCCCATGTGCCCCCGGATGCGTTCCGGCGGCCCTCTTCGGCGGCCACGGGCAGGCGCCAGGATCCGTCGGATCCCTTTTCGAGGCGAAAGACGGGCCGGGTCAGCACCACCTCACGGATGTCCAGGTAAGGTCGACTCCAGGTGAGGGCGTAGTCCACACGGAGCGAGGCCGCCGAAAACAGGGGGCGGCCGAAGGCTTCCGCGGACGGTTCATCCACGCGAAGGCTTCGAAACGGATGCCATCGAAATCCGCTCATCCCCACGCGAACCCCCGTTTCCTTTTCTATGCGCGACGCCGCGGCCCGCATGAGCCGCTCCTGAGCCCACGGGGTATGGACGAGCAGGACCACAAGAAGAGGCACGGCGATCCCCACGGCGCCGAGAACCGCGATCCCTTTGAAGACGGCGGGGAAAACGGTGGAATCGGCCGCATCGCCTTTTTTCTTTCGGGCCGGTGGCCTTTTTTCTTGACCTTTGAAAGATCCCACGGTTCGATCATCCCGCAATGGGTTGTGTCGTCTCGTCTTTCGCCATGAGGCGATTATCAACCACTCGGCCCGTCAAATCAACTCATGTTCAGCGTTGGTGGGTTTGTGCCAGGGAGGATCCGCCATGAAAGCCATGGTGCTGCACCGATGCGCTCCGGTGGAACAAAGACCGCTCAGTTTCCAGGAACTTCCCGATCCCGAGCCCGCTTTCGGGGAAATCCGCGTGCGGATCGGAGCCTGCGGTGTGTGCCGCACCGACCTTCACGTGGTGGAAGGAGAACTGCCTCCTCTGGGCCGGGCCGTCATTCCCGGCCATCAGATCGTGGGACGCGTGGATAAAACTGGCCCCGGGGTGAGCCGGTTTCGGGAAGGAGACCGGGTAGGGATCGCCTGGCTTCGGCACACGTGCGGCACGTGTGAGCACTGCCTGGAGGGACGGGAAAATCTCTGCGAAAAGGCACTCTTTACCGGCTATCACGCTTCAGGAGGCTACGCCACCCACGCCGTCGTCCGCGAGGACTTCGCCTATCCCATCCCGAACAATCTTTCCGATGCGGAAGCCACGCCGCTTCTGTGCGCCGGCATTATCGGCTATCGCAGCCTCAAGAGGGCTCTGTGCGGTCCCCTATCCGCCACAGCCGGAGGAAAGCCGCGCACGTTGGCCCTTTACGGCTTCGGCTCTTCCGCCCACATCGTCATTCAGATCGCCCGCTTTTGGGGCTATGAGGTCTACGCCGTTTCGCGTACCGCCCGCCATCAAAGACTCGCCAAGGATCTGGGTGCCGTCTGGGCCGGTGCGTCGGCGGAGGATCTTCCCGTCAAGGTCCATCACGCCATCGTGTTCGCTCCGGCCGGCCCTCTGGTTCCCGCAGCCCTGGAACACCTGGAAAAGGGAGGCACCCTGGCTCTGGCCGGCATCTACATGAGCGCCATTCCGCCCATGGATTACGAAAGACACCTGTTTTACGAAAAAAACATCCACAGTGTGACGGCCAACACCCGTCAGGACGCCGTGGAACTTTTGGAGACGGCCGCCGCCGTCCCCGTGCGCCCCACCGTGCGCCTCTATCCCCTGGAAGCCGCCAATGAGGCCCTGTTGGACCTCAAAAACGACCGCATCGAGGGCACCGGCGTCCTCATCCCATGAGGCCTTTGGGCGGGCCGTGTGCCGTTCGTGCCGATTTCAAAAGGCTTGGCCGATGCTCAGGTGGATCTGGTAGCGGTTGAAGAAGTCTTGATCGGGCGGATTGATCTGATAGCCCACATCCAGGCGCAGCGGTCCCACCGGAGTCTTGTAGCGAAGACCCGCGCCGACGGTGGAGCGCAGTTGGTCCCAGAGCAGTTCGTAGCGGCTTTCAAAGACGTTGCCGGTATCGAAAAAGAGCACCCCTTCCCAGGAGCTTTTCAGAGGAACACGCCATTCGGCGCTCAGTTCCAAGAGGGTCAGGCCCCCCAGGGGGTTTCCTTCTTCGTCCAAAGGCCCGAGTTTTTGGTAGGGATAGCCGCGAACGCTGGTGCTGCCGCCGCTGAAGTATCTCTTGAAAATGGGAATCCGGGTGGTGTCTTCCAGCTCGGCGATGCTCCCCCACTTGGCCCGGAACGCCAGCACACCCAAGGGATCCACGGGGAGGTAGGAACGCCCTTCCAGGCCGAGTTTGACGAAGGCCACCTCGGATCCCGTGGGCGTGCCGCCCCATTCCAGCCGTTGAAACAATTGCACCCCCTTTCGAGGGTCCAAAAGATTATCCACCCTTTGGTATGTTGCGCCGAAGACCAGGGAAGAAATGTAATATTCCTCCCCTTTTTGGTCGCTCGGCCGAATGGCCGTGGGGGACAGCCCCACATCCACAAGGCGGTTGGCTTCCACGTTGGGCCCGGCGTTCAAGAGCCAGTGTTCGGTGAACTGCCAGGCCACCTGAGGCCGCAGATAATACTGCTCGTTTTCGTAACTTTCCTGCATTTCCCGGGAGACGCCGCCGGAGACGGTCAGCCGGAACGGGTCCAGGAGGAAATGAGGCTGGGCGAGCCGGCCTTCAAAAAACCGAACCAGCGAACTCGCCTTGGCATCCAGCTCCAGGGTCCGCCCTTCCCCGAAAAAATTGCGGTACTCATACCCGATTCGGCCGCGCAGTTGGTCTTCCGTGCCGTATCCGGCCCCCAGCCGCACGGTCTGGCTCTTGGCTTCCTTGACCGTCACCATCACGGGTACGGCCGTCTCGTGGGATTCTTCCAGCAAGGGCTGGATATCCACGAAGGTAAAGAGCTTGAGGTCCATGAGGCGCTTTTGGGAATCGGCCAGGGCCTTGGCCCGGTATCGATCCCCCGGGCGGAAGGTGAGTTCCCTCAGGATGAGGCCCGTCTCCACGCGCCGGTTCCCTTCCACGCGAACCGGCCCGAAGGTACACAAGGGCCCCAGGGTGACGTGGACCTGGATGTGGGCCTTTTTGGCTTCCTTATCCATGGTTCCGGTGGTCCACACGTCCGCCCGCGGATAGCCCCATAGGCTCAAAAACCTCCTGACCACCTTGTCGGTGTCGTCAAAATCGGGCGTGGTGAACCGCCGCCCCTGCTTGAGGGGAATCACGGCACGAAGGTCGTCGTGCCACGGACCGCTCTCGGCTCCGTCCACCAGAAGATCCACACGGTCCACCATGACGGGGCGGCCTTCATCCAGCGTGATTTCCAGGATGACTTCCCGGCCCCCCAACCGAATCAGCCGATGAGAGAGGATGCGGGCGTCGTAGAAACCCTGGCTCTTGTAGAACTTTTCGATCCGTTCCAGATCGTGCCGCAAGACCGTCTCATCCAGCGGGGCGCCTCGTCCCCACCGAAACCGCTTGGCCTGGGTTTCCATGATCTTTTCCAAACGGCCGGCATCGAAGGTCTTGAGGCCCACAAAGCGGATGAATCGCACCACGGGGGGAGCGGCCGTCTGCGCGGAAAGCGCCGACGGCACGCCCGGCACTATGAGGAAAACAGCCACGCCGGCAAAGAAACGGCAAAGGCGCTTGTTCAAGACATGACCCTGTTATTTCAGCCTTTCAAGCCATTGCTTGGCCACCTGCGCTTGAGGGCTTTTGGGGTATTGCTGCATGACGCGTTCGTAGAGAATACGGGCGGCCGTGGGGTCTCCCAGTTTTTCGAAAGCGGCCCCTTGTTTGAGCAGCGCATGGGGGGCTTTGTTGCCTTTGGGGAACCGGTCCAGAACTTCCTGGTAGCTGTTGATGGCTTCCTGGTAACTGCCCATCATGAAATGGCATTCGCCGGTCCAGAAGATGGCGTTGTCGGTGAGTTCCGAGGACGGATAGCGTGTCAGAAATTCTTTGAATTTCTGGAGCGATGCGGCATGGTCGCCTTTCTGGTACAGGCCCATGGCCGTGTTGTACAGGTCCTTTTCGGGGTTGGGAGCCGGTGCGGGCGTCGGGGCCGGCGTCTGGGACGGCGCGGCAGGTTGCGCGGCCGGCGTCCCTTGGGCCGGTGGAGCGGGAGCGCTCCCCTGACCCTGGGACGGGGGTGCCCCCGGAATGGTGATGATGGGTTGATCCGAAGCCGGCTTCGGTTCGGCTGCCGAGGGCGGCGGTTGTTGCTGAAGATGGCGAAGCTCTTCCACCTGCCCTTTGAGCTGCGCCATCGTCATCTGGATCTGGTCCATTCGAGCGTTGAGGGCGGCCAAGCCGCCCGCCGCGGCTCCCGTGGAGCCCTTCGCGCCGAAAACCGCCTGCTCCAATTTCTGGAGGCGACCGTCCAGTTCCTGCACCTGCCGCTGCAGGCCGGCGACGTTGCTCTGGAGCACATCGGTTTGCTGGGTGGTGGCGCACCCTGAAAGGAGGACCAAGACCCCGAAGACGATCCAGATTTTCCCAGGCCGCTTCATGCCGCCCATGGGCCGCTCCTTTTCCCTTAGAATTGCACCACGAAGTGAGCCCGTCGGTTCTTGGCCCACGACGCTTCGTCATGGCCCAAGGCGATGGGGCGTTCCTCGCCGTAGCTGATCATGTTCAGTCGGGACGGCTCGATCCCCGAATTGACGAGATACTGCCAGGCGGCGTTGGCGCGTCGTTCCCCCAAGGCCAAGTTGTAATCGTTGGTGCCCCGCTCATCGCAGTGCCCTTCGATGGTCACGGAGACCCTGGGGTATCGGCGCAGGAAATCCACTTTCCTGTCCAAGATCGCCTTGGCTTCGTCCATGAGCACATAGGCGTCGAATTCGAAATAAATATCGTCGTTTTGGAATTCATCCATCTCTTTGAGGAACCGTTGCCGTTCCTCTTCCGTACGCAGCCCCAGTTTCTGCCAGGTGGCTTCGTCGATGGGGCCGCCCGGCGTATACCGGCCGCCGGCGCCGGGTCCCGCGGGGGTTGTCGCCGAAGGGTAAGCCGCCGTGCCCGGCACGGCCTTCTTGGAACAACCCGTTACGGCTGTGAGGGTCAAAAGAACGCAACACCAGATAACTGCCGCCGTCACACGATGGTTCATACCACCCTCCCTGGTTTTGTGATGATGCGTTTAGCGGTTCGCGCGCGGCGACCAACTGGGCTGGCTCTGTGCCCCTCCCAGGCGGGTCAGCCGCCGAATTCCTTCTCCGTTGACCACCGCCGCCCAAATGGCGCTGGCCCCTTCACGCGTGGAACTGAAGGCGACGAGCCTTCCATCGGGAGACCATGTGGGGCTTTCGTTGTCCCCCTCCCCGTGGGTCAGGGCTCTGAGCCCCGAGCCGTCCGGGCGCACGATAAAGATGTTATGCCGTCCCCCGGTCATGCTGGAAAAGGCGATCCAGTCGCCCTTGGGGGACCAGGCGGGGGAGGTATTGTATTTTCCTTCGTACGTCAGGCGCCGCTTGTTCCCTCCGGCGAGGTCGAGCACATAGATCTGCGGGGTGCCGGACTCGTTGGACACGTAGGCGATTTTCGATCCGTCGGGAGACCACGAGGGGGACACTTCGATGGCCCATCCGGAAACCAAGGTCTTGAGGACCGAGCCCTGAGCATCCATCAGGAAGATGTCCGGATTGCCGTCCTTGGACAGGGTCACGGCAAGGCGCCCGCCTGCGGGGTGCCAGGCCGGCGTGATGTTGATTCCGGGATAGCCCGCCACGGCCCGCCGGGCTCCGGAAAACACGTTGGCGATGAAAATCTTGGGCTGCCCTTCCACGTAGCTGACATAAGCCAACTGCGTCCCGTCGGGACTCCACGCCGGAGCCAAGGCGGTGCTGCGATCCCGCGTGATGGCCGTCAGGTTTTGGCCGTCAAGATCCATGACGTAGATTTCCTTCGCGTCGCCTTCGGCCTGGACGAACGCGATGCGCGTGTCAAAGATGCCCGCCTCACCGGTCAGGGCCGCAATGATTTCATTGGCGATGCGGTGGGCCACGGCTCGAGCGTCGGCCACCCAGGCTTCGTAGGCTTTGCCGATGAGCATTTTCTGGGAGACGACATCGAAAAGTCGAAACTCGGCGTTCAGCCCGCCTCCTCTCGCCTCATATTGACCCCGCACCAGAAATTCCGCCCCCACGGCCTTCCAGCTGTCGAAGCGGATCTCCGAGGGCAAAACCCCCATCTGCTGCGGGGATTCCAGAAAACCGGCGGGATCCAGCACCTTGAAATACCCCGAAAGATCCAGGTCGTCTCGAATGACGGCGGCCATCTGCCGGGCCAAGCCGGCATCGTCCCCTTGCATCTTGAAGTCGGGGACCGCTATGGGCAGTTTGACGAAGCCGGGTTGGGTAATGTCGATATAGACCCGTTCCGCACCCCATACCGCCGAAACTGTCATGAACCACGCCGCGCCCCAGCAGCCCACCAAAAGCTTCCACCATCGCCGCACAGCACCCGCGCGTCGCACCGCTTGAGCCGTTCCTTTTCCCATAAGAGCGCCTCACGCCAGATCCTCGGGCCGAAACCGCACGCCGATCTCGTCCCGAGGGGGGCTGTAGATGTCCGGAAATTTCGGCAGCGGATCCGCTTTCTGGATCGCTCGCAGCACCGAATCGTCAAAGAGTTGGTTCCCCGATCGTTTTTCGAACTGCATGCTTTCGATCTTGCCGTCCCGTCGCACCACGATGACGACCACGGCTTCCAGGCCCTGCACGTTGATGAGCGATTTGGGCAGCACCCATTGCCGCTTAATGGCCGCCCACACCTCGGTGTAGTAGAGGCGCCGCGCCAGCGCCAGTTCCTCCCCTCTGCCGCCCGGCCCCGACGGCCCCGAGGCGCCTCGAGCGGCGCCGGAAGAGCCCGATGGGCCCGGAGCGGATCCGGCCGTGCTCGACCCCTCGGACGGCGCCGGCTTGGCCGACGGCGTGGTCCCCGAAGGGGCCGCGGACGAGGCGGACCCGCCGCTTGCCGACGACGGCGGCGTGGGGCCGGGGGGCGGCTTGGGCCGTTCGGCTTTTTCTTTCGGGAGCAGCTGTTCGACGCTTTTTTCGAGAGACGGTCTTTCGATCCGTTCCAGGGTCGGCTTCACGTCCGCGTCGAGTTTTTCCACTTTGGTGTCGGCAAGTTTGAAACTGTCGGCAAGGCGCTTGACCGGAACGACCGGGACCGAGGCGGCCGAATCCCTTTTGGGAGCGCTCGGCGGCGCCTGCGGTGCCTTGACCTGGGCCTTGGGCCCCTTGCCCCCGGATCCCTGATCCAGCCCCAGATCGCCGGCGGTGACCAACTTCACCGAATAGTACGGCAGTTCCACGGGTTTTCGTGGAAGCACGTGGGGCAGAAAAACGACGACGAAGATCATCACCGCATGGACGATCACGGAAACCGCCATGCCGAAAAGAACGTCCCGGCGCGGAAGGCGCAGCCGATCGAAGGCGTCGGCAGCCGTCATGGCCGTTTACCCACTTTGCCCTTTTTCGGGCTTTTGCACCGACTCGGTCACCATGCCGATCTGGTCGATGCCCGACTGGCGGATGGCGCCCATGACTTCCATGACATACCCGTAGGGCAGGGACGCATCGGCCCTGAGGAACACGCCCTGCTTGGATCCTTTGTTACGGTAGATGGCGCTCAGCTTGGGCCCCAGCGTCTCCATATCCACCGGATATTCGTTGATGTAGACCTTTCGCTGCGCATCCACGGTCACCACCAGCCTTTCCTCTTCCGACGGGATGGCGGGGGCTTCGGCGTTGGGCAGGTCCACGTCGATGCCCTGCATCATCATGGGGGCCGTGACCATGAAGATGATGAGAAGCACCAACATCACGTCCACAAACGGCGTGACGTTGATTTCCGACATCAACTGCCGCGAGGTCCCGTTGGTCTTCATGCCTTCCCTCTCAACCCGTCGTGCGCATCACGGCGGGAGCTTCCGGCGTGCCGTTTTTCGTGGACGCTGCGGAGCGGCGGAACCATTCCCGTTTGAGGACGGTATAGAAGTCGCCGGCGAAGTAGTGCATGTGCCCTTGAATGGCCTGGATTCGGTTCATGAAATAGTTGAAGAAAATGACCGCGGGAATGGCCGCGAACAGCCCGATGGCCGTGGCCACCAGCGCTTCGGAGATGCCCGGGGCCACCACGGCCAGATTGGCCGCTCCTTTCAATCCGATGTGATGGAAAGACGTCATGATGCCCCACACGGTGCCGAACAGCCCGATAAAGGGGGCCGTGTTGCCCGTGGTGGCCAAAAGGGGAAGGAACCGCTCCAGGCGGCGCGTCTCCAGCAATATGGCCCCTTCCATGGCCTTTTCCACCGTGCTCAGGGCCTCGTCGGCCCCGTTCAAGGGCCCCTCCGCCAGGCTCACGGTTTCCAGGGTCTTGCTCAACCGCCCCCATTCCGCGTATCCGGCCCGAAACACCTGGGCCAGATAGCTTTCGGCGAGCATCTGGCTTTCGCGGTACAAAAGCCCGAAATTCTTCTTCTGCCGATACATTTCGTAAAAGTCTTCGGACTGTCTTTCGGCTCGGCGAAACAGCTTGAACTTCACCAGCACCACGCCCCAGCAGGCCAAGGACATGCCCACAAGAAGCAGGAGCACCAGCTTGACCATGGGGCCGGCGTTCCAGATCATGTCCGTCACGCCGTTGGCGGGCCCGCCGTCGGGAGCCGCCATGGCTTGGGAAACGAACACAAGGCACAGGATGCTCAAAAAAACCGAAAACATGGCACTCACTTTCCTTCGGCATGGATGGCAAGGCCCAGGGCCGACACGATGGCCGGCAGAGCCTGTCCCGCCGGCAAGGCAAGATGAAGATCGGTGTGGGCCGCCGTCAGTTCCGTTTCGTTGGGGTTCACTTCGATGATGAAGGCCCCGCGGCTCTTGGCCATGAGCGGCAGGTGGGACGCCGGGGCGACGGTGGCCGACGTGCCCACCACCAGAAGCAGATCGCAGCGCTCCACCATGTGGGCCGCCTGCAGGTAGGCCGAGCGCGGAATGCCTTCCCCAAAAAAAACAAAATTGGGCCGCATGGGCCCGCCGCAGCCGCATCGGGGCGGCAAATCCTGTAGTTTCAGCGCTTCCCTCGGGACCTCCCGGCCGCACTGATCGCAGCGGGCCGTTCGCCCATGGCCGTGGAATTCCACCACCGTGCGGCTGCCGGCGCGCTGGTGAAGGCTGTCCACGTTTTGGGTGATGACGCCCTTCAGAAGCCCTTCCCGTTCGAGAAACGCCAGAGCGTAATGGGCCGGGTTGGGCCGGGCGTCATGCAGCATTCGGTCCATGTCCACGAGCATACGCCACACTTTGCCGGGATTCATGCGGAAGGACCGGATGTCTCCGTATTCCAGGGGATCGTACTTGGACCACAAGCCGCCCGGACTGCGAAAATCCGGAATCCCGCTTTCCACGGATATGCCCGCCCCCGTCAGGGCCACGGCCCATGAACTTTGCCGAAGGCGCGCCGCGGCTTGTTCGATCACCGATTGTCCCATACCCGGCACCTCAACGGATCCCTGGAAGCGTGTCCGAACATCCCGTCATGACTTCACGGCCTTTCCTCTTAAAAATGCACCACAGAGGCGCAGAGGGCGCAGAGCTTTCTTTTTTGTGCCGCGCCGCTGCGAGGCCGGCGCGGCACAGGAAGCACCCTTTTCGGGGAGCCTTCCACCACCCCCGCGCCCCGAAGGAGCAAAGGATATCTGACCAGGGCGTCGCCCTGGGATGGGCAGAAATGACATCCCAAAGGGATCTTCGCTCAGGCACCCAGGGCTTCCCACGCTGGACCCGGCCATCGTAATGGTGTTGTTTCGACCCTGTCAAGGACCAGGCCCGGGCCGTCTAGCGTTCGATGCGCAATTTCTGGCCGGGCTTGACCGTGGCGCTCTTTAACCCGTTCCAACGTTGGATGTCCGAAACGGACACCTTGTATTGGGCCGCAATGGCACTGAGCGTTTCCTTGGGGCGCACCGTATGGATGACCGGTTCCGGCACGCGCGGTCTTTCCGAAACACGCGGGGCCTCCGACACGGACGGCGCTTCCGGCGCCCGGTAAGAGGCCAGAAAGGCTTCCAGTCCCTGTTCCAAGGCCCTCCCGCACCCCTCGGGCAACCGAATGCGATGCGTCCCCGGGGGCAGCGTGGTGGTGGTGAAAGCGGGGTTCAGCCTCTTGAATTCCCGGTACGTGATGCCCGCTTTTTGGGCCAGCGCGACGATGGGCACCGTTGTGCGAAGATTCACCGTCACGGTGTCGAACCGTTCCGGCGGGTATCCCGCCCCGGGCGGAAGCATGTATCCGTATTTTTGCGGATCGGACAAGACCGTCTTGATGGCCAGAATGCGGAAGATGTAGCGTTCCGTCTCCAAAGGAAGCTTCAGCTGGTAATAGTCCGACACCCGCTGAAAGGCCATTTCGTCGGAAACACGCCTTTCGCCGCAATTGTACGCGGCGATGGCCAACGTCCAGTTGTTGAACCGGCGGTAGAGGTCCGTGAGATAGCGAAGGGCGCTGTCCGTGGCCATTTCGAAGTCGTAGCGCTGATCCACCTGGGGGCTCTGGTCCAGCCCGTAGCGGCTTCCCGTCGACGGAATGAACTGCCACATGCCGGCCGCTCCGGCCGAAGAGACGGCCCCGTGCTGTAAGTCGCTTTCGGCCACGGCCACATACTTGAGGTCGTCCGGAAGGCCGCGTCGGCGCAATTCTTCCTCAAACCACGGAAAGAACCGCTCCGCCCGCTTCAGCCAGAGATACACCTGCGCATGGGAATAGACCACGATGGTGAATTCCCGATCGAACCGTTCCAGCACGTCCCGAATGTGAAGCGGAACGGGTTCGCCGCACAGGTCCAGCTTCTGCGGCGGCGCCACGTACGGCGCCATGGGAAGGAGCGACTCCGACCTCACGGATTCCTGGACCGGTTTCACCCCGTAGTGTGCCGCCGGCTCCTGGGTTGTCTTGGTGGCAACCCCCGAACAGGAAAACACCGCAAGGCACAAGGCCGCCGTCACGACAATCCGCCCGTTCATGCCGTCCCTCCCGGCTCGGTGTCCTTAACGCATGAGTTCCAATTCGCTGAAAAAGAAAGCGATTTCCTTGGCCGCCGTCTCCGGCGCATCGGACCCGTGGACGGTGTTCTTTTCCACGTCCAGGCCGTACTCTTTGCGGATGGTTCCCGGGGCGGCCTGAGCCGGATTGGTGGCGCCCATGATGTCCCGGTTGCGTTGAATGACGTCGGGGCCTTCCAAAACCATGACCACCACGGGTCCCGAAGACATATAGGACGTCAGGCTGTCGAAAAAGGCCCGCTCCCGATGCACGGCATAAAAGGCCTCGGCCTCCTTTTTGGTCAAGAACAGCCGTTTCATGCCCGCAATGCGAATGCCGGCGCTTTCAAAGCGCTGGACGATCTTCCCCACAAGCCCTCTTTGCACGCCGTCCGGTTTGATGATCGACAAAGTTCGTTCCATGCCTTCATGTCCTCCTTCCCGTTGAAAGCGTCGTCCCACAGCGCCTTGGGCGCTTCCGGTCAAAACGCCTCCCTAGTGCTTTCTGAGCACGGAAATGTCAAGGACAATCGGCCTCACGCGGGGATCATCAACCGCCCGACAACGGGGGACTCCGGCGTGACGGGCTCTTTTCCCTGGAACACGACCGTCCCGCCCACCTCTACAGGCCAGGCGGCCGCGGTCTCGGAAGGGGGATCTCACTAAGGTTACGGGCTCAGCGCACGTGGCATTGGCCGCACAGGACGGGAAGAGCCGTGCCTTGCCGTGCGTTCAAACGTTCGTGGCACGACAGGCACTGGTCATGGTAGGCCCGCTGGAGCGGGATGGGATTGGCGGTGCCGTCTCCATGACATTCGGCGCACCGGCGGCCTTCGCTTCCCTTGTTCACCCCGTAGGCGTCGTAGTCGTGGTGGCAGCGGGAACATTCCATCAGGGCCGCGTGTTTTTCATGAGGGAAACTCACCGCGGGACGTTCCATGGGCTTGGTCCCGTCGCCTTTCAGCTGCATCACCTCGTCCTGGGACCAGGCCGAAAAAACCCATAAGGCCATCACGGCGCAGCCGATGGCACCACACAGTGTCCGCTTCATGCTTCCTCCTGCCGTCGAACGGTTCGTCCTATTCCTGGGTGCGCTTTCGTTTCTTTTCGCGGGGAAAAGCTCCGGCCTTTTCCAACGCCAACCTCTGCTTGGGAGACGTGACGATGGAAACCTGACACGGTGCCCGTAAGGACACTTCCTGCGCGTTTTGCCCCAGATGGGGCTCTTCCAGATCCAAAGGGGCCCTGGGGTCATGGATCGTGTAAGGCCCCATGACGATCAAGTCCACCTTTTCCTTTCTGGCAAACCGGCAGATTTCCACCCACGGAATCCCGGCCCGGACTTCCACCCGCACGTTTTGCGGGTCTTCTCGTTCGATGCGGATGAAATAGTATTCCCGCAGCTTCGTTTTGAGCTTTTCAAAGACTTCCGGGCCGGCCCACGTCTCGCCGTCTTCGGTGATCACATGGCCCGAATACCGATGACGCGACTCCAAAACGTGCAGAATGATCAGTTCCGCTCCGGAGCGTTCGGCGAGATCCAAGGCCGCCGCAAAGGCGTAGTCGGAACTGGCGTAAAGGTCCGCACAGAACAAAATCTTTTGATACATATGCCCCCTCCCTCGGCCCTTTTGCCCGAAAACAGAAAAGCCCTTTTCGCCAAATCGCCCCTAGGAGCCCGTCTGAAAACGCATTTTGTATCCTTATGACTTCACGGCCTTTCATTAAAATGCACCACAGAGACGCAGAGGGCGCAGAGTTTTCTTTTTTGTGCCGCGCCGCTGAGAGGCCGGCGCGGCACAAGAAGCACCCTTCGGGAAGCTTTCCGCCACCCCCCAGGGACACCCCTTTCCGTTTTCGGACAGGCTCCTAGGAGCCTGTTTGAAAACGCATTTTGTGTCCTTTCGCCAAAGGATGTCAGCCTAAGGCCTAGCCTTCGGATGGGCCCCCCTTCAAGCCCCGAAGGGGCAAAGAATGTCAGCCCAGGGCGTAGCCCTGGGATGGAACCGCCTCCACGCCCCGAAGGGGCACAGGATGTCAGCCCAGGGCGTAGCCCTGGGTCGAAGGGGCGTCACCCAACCCTCCATGAGCCATCCCATGCCATGGGGGACCTCCCTAAACCATGTGTTTCGCCCCTTCGGGGCTTTTTCATTTCAATGGGTGCCCCGACCCGGGGCTACGCCCCGGGCTATGATGTTTCGCCCCGTTGGGGCGGCCGCCCCGCAGGCACGCCCTCACACACGGCTGCCCAAAGGAGACCACATTAATGGCCTAAGGCGTTTGGGTGCCGGCGGAAAACTTCCCGAAGGGTGCTTCTTGTGCCGCGCCGGCCTCTCAGCGGCGCGGCACAAAAAAGCAAGCTCTGCGCCCTCTGCGCCTCTGTGGTGCATTTTCAAGATAAAAGGCCGTGAAGCCATGACGGCATTTTCGCACACGCCCCTAGTCCGTCTCCTCCTCTTCCACGGGCTCCGGTTGGAACTTTTCGGGAACGACCATCACTTCACAGAGGATTTCCTTGAGCGACATCACCTTGACGCCCAGTTGGTATTCCTTGTTGAGGTCACTCACTTGGTCGAAACAATTGTGGCACGGCGTGACGACGATCTTGGCCCCCGTGGCGCGGATCTGTTCCGCCTTGACGCGCCCCGAAGCCAAGCGCCTCGCTTTGTATTCCGGCCCCATGGGAATGTAGCCGCCCCCGCCCCCGCAACAGTGGTTGTGCTCTCGGTTGGGGTTCATGTCCCGAAAATCGTCCGCCAGAAACTGGACGAGTTTGCGGCCTTCTTCCCACAGCCCGCCGTTTCGCGACACGTTGCACGGATCCTGGTACGTGACCGGCTCCTTGAGTTTCTTGGCCGGATCGATGCGGATGCGCCCATCCCGAACGTATTCGTAAAACAGCTGCACTGAATGGACGATGGGCACCGGGGGCTTGCCGTCGGGGTAGCCCGCCAGATAGGGTCCTTCAAAGAGCGCTGAGCGGTAGGCATGGCCGCATTCGGTGATGAGGATGGCCTGCACGCCCAGCGCCACGGCCTTTTCGTACATGTTTCGAACCACTTGGCCGGCCAGAGCCCGGTCGCCGGCGAACATGGGCAGATTCGTGCAGTCCCATCCGGTAGACGGCATGGTCCAGTCTTCTTCGGCCACGGTGAGAATCTTGGCGGCCATGGCCAGATCCTGGGGGTAAAACATGGGTTCCCGAGGATTGACCGTGTACATGTACTTGGCCCCGACCTTGTCGATGGGAATGGTCACCCCTTTGATTTCGTCCTGGCTTTCTTCGGCCATCCATTCACACGTGTCCACAAAATCTTCGGAACTCATGCCCATCTGGTTTCCCGTTTCCCGATAGTTGACCACGGCCCGCGCCAGGCCCTCGGGCGTGATGCCTTGGGAATACAGGATGGTTCGCGTGGTGGCGATGAGCGTGGCCACATCGATGCCGAACGGGCAGTACATGGAACAGCGCTTACACGTGGTGCATTCGCCCCAGACGATGTCCGCGCATCGGTAGAGAAAATCCCGATCCACATGCCCCTTGCGCCGATAGAGCTCCCCGAGGGTTGCCTTGAACTTGTAGGCGGGGCTGAGCTTGGGGTTGCGATCGTGGGCGAGATAGAAAAAACAGCTTTCCGCACACAGTCCGCATCGGGAACACAGGCTGAGCCACGTGCGAATGCGGGCTCCATTGTTGGCATCCAACAAGTCCCGAATCTTTTTGACATCCACCGGCCGCGTGTCGTTTTCCTTCCTGTGCACTGTCGCCGCTCCGTCATTCAGGGTTCGCCTTTATTCGCCGCCACGACCCGTCTACCAGGCTCGAGCGCCCCGACGCCCACCCATTTCGAACCCGATGAAGGCTCGGGTGAAGAAAAAGAGGACCATATGCCCCAGTTTGGTGAAGGGGATGAGGATGAGAAGGATTTCCGCCGAAAGGACGTGAAGCATCATGAGCCATTCGTAAGGGCCCCACTGGTGGTAGGCGAGAAAGCCCGTCACGAAGGGGGTGAGGGTCAGCCCCAAGAGGGTGTAGTCCCAGGCGGTGGTGAGGATGCGCACTTCAGGGCGCACCAAGCGACGCACGAAAAGAAAAACCCCGCACGCCAAAACCGTGATCGTTAAACCATCCGCCCAGGCGTCGCTCATGGACCACAGGCTCACCCCAAAGGCCCGATCCCACAAGAGGTTATGGGCCGAAAGGAAAAGCGGCACGCCCAACAAACCCACATGAAACAGGAGGAAAACGAAACTGAAGACGGGCTGCAACCGCATGGAGGCACTGCCCCAGGGAATGAGCCAGTACAGGATGGACTTGAGGCCCCATTTCCAGTCCACGTGATTGTAAAAGACCCGGTCCCGTTCGCGGCTGAGCCCGTAGAGGAACGCCAGGCGAAGACCAAGGCCGCCAAAAAAAATAATGAAAGTCGCCCACAAAGCCGGTCCCGTCAAAAACGCATACCATGCCTGCATGCCCCATCTCCCGCCGTCTTCGTCTTTGCGTGCCTTTCCGCGTCGCCTCTGTGCCTTTGCGGCCCCTTGAGCGGTGTTGAACGGTGGACAGCCGCCACGAAATCTTGCTATTTTCATGCCCGTCGGCCGCCCCCCTTCGGGGGCCGATGGGCCGAAATGTAACGGCCGCCGCCGGCTCGGTCAAGGCATCCACATCACTTTGTGCATTTTTGAACGCCATGCATCGGGAGGGCTCCCATGGTGTCCCAGCGCGACGACCCGCTGGAGGATGTGCGCGGCTTCATGAAGAGCCGCATCCTGCTGAGCGCCGCCCAGTTGGACGTGTTCACCCTTTTGGACGACGGCCCTTTGACGGCCGAGGCTTTGGCCCGCCAAACGGGATGCGACCTACGCGCCCTCACACGCCTTCTGGATTGTTTGGTCACCTTCGGTCATGTGCACAAGACGCAGGGAATCTACCGGCTGACGGAAAAAGGCGCTCCGTTTTCGGCCAAGCATCCCGAATCGGTGCTTCCCATGGTGCTGCACATGGCTCATATCTGGCACAATTGGCATCATCTGACGGATACGGTGCGCTTGGGACACAATCCCCACCGCCGATCCATCGTCCATTCGGGGGCCGACGCGCTGGAAGCCTTCATCGGCGCCATGCACGTGGTGGGGCGGAACCTTGCCCGGGAGATCGCCGCCTCCGTGGATCTTTCGCCGTATAAACGCCTTCTGGATATCGGCGGAGCGTCGGGCACCTACACCATCGCCTTTCTCCAGCGGCAGCCGTCCCTCGAGGCCGTGCTGTACGATCTTTCCGACGTGATCCCCATGGCCCGGGAACGCCTTCAGGCCCACGGGCTCCTTTCCCGCGTGCGCCTCGTTGCGGGCGATTTTTATTCGGACCCTTTGCCTCCCGGATGCGACCTGGCGCTTCTTTCGGCCATCATTCACCAGAACAGCCCGCAGGAAAACGTGGCGTTGTATCGCAAGATTCGCGATGTTCTGGAACCCGGCGGATGCCTTCTCATTCGGGACCACATCATGGAGCCCGACCGGACGCGGCCCGCCGCGGGGGCTCTTTTCGCCATCAACATGCTGGTGAACACGGAAGGCGGCGACACCTACACGTTTGAAGAAACCCAAGCAGCCCTCATGGAAGCCGGCTTTCGAAAGGTGGAACTCCTTCGCACGGGCGATCACATGGACTGCCTGGTCCAGGCTTTCCCGTGACCGGAGCGCGGGCGGCGTCCACATGGCCGTTGACGAGGCCGCTCTAAAAGGGCATAAAGGCGTCGAGGTATGCCAGGCGAAAGCCACCCAGCCTCACGGGCGGGGTGGCTTTTCTTTTTTTGAGGAACGCGATGCGCCTTGTGCTGATCGACAACTACGATTCTTTTACCTTCAACCTCTACCAGCTGTTTTGCGAATTCGACCTCGATGTTTCGGTCTTTCGGCACGACAAGATTTCCGCGGAGGCCGTGGCGGCTTTGGCGCCCCATTGGATCGTCATCAGTCCGGGGCCCAAATCCCCGGCACATGCGGGAATCAGCAAAGACGTGGTCCGTCGTTACGCCGGCGCGGTGCCCATCTTGGGCGTCTGTTTGGGCATGCAGGTGATCAACGAAGTTTACGGCGGTCGCACAGAGCGGGCCCCTGTGCCGGTGCACGGCAAGCGCTCTTTGGTCCATCATACGGGGGACGGGCTCTTTGACGGGCTTCCTTCGCCCTTCTGGGTCGCGCGGTATCATTCCCTGCAATGCCGGGTCCTTTCGCCCCATCTTCGGGAGACGGCCTGGGCCGACGACGGCGTGGTCATGGCTTTGGAACATAAAAGCCTTCCTGTCTGGGGGGTTCAGTTCCACCCCGAATCCTTCCTCTCCCAATACGGCTTGGAACTCGCCGCCCGTTTTCTCGCATCGCGAAGGGATTTTCATCCGGCCCTTCCTTCCGGAATGCCGGGGCAAAACCGCTTTCCCCGATGGGCTGGGGCCGCCCATTGACCGGATGGAGCCGTCGGAGTTCAGCCGCCCTCGCCGTCTGCTTGGGGCTTCCTTTTCTTCGGTGGAGGGCGGTGGGTGAACATGAAGGAACGGGGTGCCCGAAAAAGAAAGCATGGGGACCGGGTGATGGAGATTCGGGAGCTTTTTCGCGGTGCGGTTCGGAACGTGCAGGTTCGGGAAGTGTGTTCCCGGGAAACCGACGATTCGTTTCTGCAAAGGGTCGCTTTTCTGGCGGATCTCCCGTACGGGGCGGTCTTCCTCAGCGGAGGAGCCCTGGATTGCGCCCGTTATTCCATGGCCTTCTGGAACCCGCTGGTCGTCTTTCGCGCCAAGGGGACTCAGGTGACGCTCACCACGGCCCGGGGAACCTTCTTCCAAGAAATCCATCCCCTGGACGCCTTGGACCGCCTCCTCGAGGCCACCCGCCCGAAAGTTCCCATGGCCGTGGAACCTTTCTCGGGCGGCCTGATCGGCTACCTTGCCTATGAATTGAAAAACGTGCTGGAAAAGCTTCCCCAAACCACGGAAGACGATCTGCACCTGCCGGACTGCCTTTTCTTTCTTCCGCAAAACGTTTTGGTTTTCGACCGCCCAACCGGCCGAACCGTGCACCTGACCCTGCAAACGGAGCTCTTGAAGCCTTGGGCCCTTGCTCCGAAGGAAAACACCCATCGGCCGAATCCCTCTCCGCCGCCGGCCGCTCGGCTCATGAGCGACTTTCTGCGGGAGGCCTATATCGATGCGGTCGGTCGAATTCGCCGCTACATTCGAAACGGGGACGTCTATCAGGTGAATCTTTCCCAGCGGTTTTCCACACCGTTTCACGGCGATCCGTGGCGATTGTGGACGCGCCTGTTTCGGCGGAACCCCGCCCCTTTCTTTGCCTATCTCAATCTCGACGATCATCGGATTCTTTCCACGTCCATGGAACGGTTCCTCTGCCGCCGCGGGGAACGCATCGAGACGCGGCCCATCAAGGGGACGCGGCCTCGAGGCGCCACGCTCGAAGAGGACCTTCGGCTTCGGGAGGACTTACGGACCAATCCCAAAGACGATGCGGAGCTTTCCATGATCGTGGACCTTTTGCGTAACGATCTGGGCCGTGTGTGCCAAGGGCGCTCCATTGTGGTCGAAGAGCACAAACGGCTGGAAGCCTATGAAAACGTCTGGCATCTGGTGTCCGTGATTTCCGGAAGGCTGCGCCCGGATGTTTCCACCGGGGATATTTTCAGGGCGACCTTTCCGGGCGGCTCCATCACCGGATGCCCCAAGATTCGCGCCATGGAAATCATCGATGAGCTGGAGCGGCACGTGCGTCACGTCTATACCGGATCCATCGGGTATGTGGGCTGGCACGGCACCATGGATATGAACATCGCCATCCGCACGGCCGTCTTGAAGGACGGACGGCTGCATTTTTCGGTGGGAGGCGGCGTGGTGTACGATTCCAACGAGGCGGCCGAATACGAGGAAACGCTTCACAAGGGCCGCACGCTCTTTCGCGTTATGGCCGAAGATGAGGACCCCTGCCCATGATGTGTACCGAATCGACGATGCCGAAGACCCGCTTCGTGTGGTGGAACGGGAGCCTTGTTCCGGAAGAATCGGTGCGGGTGTCTCCGTTCGACAGGGGCTTTCTCTTCGGAGACGGCCTGTTTGAAACCCTTCGGGCGGATGAGGGCCGAGCCCTTTATGTGTCCGATCACCTGGAACGTCTCCGGGAAGGTGCTATCCGCCTTCGGCTTTTGCCGCCCGGCGACGGGGGGGCATCGGCTCTGGATCTGAACGCGCCGTCCGTGTGGGCTCAGCGGATTTCGCAGCTCCTTCAGGCGAACGGGCTCCAGAGCGGGTCCGCTCGGGTCAAAATCGTCGTGAGTCGAGGGGACGTTTCCGGGGTGGGGCTTCCTGCGCCGAAAGTTCCCACGGTATGTGTTCTGGCGGAACCCTACACGCCGCCGTCTCAGGAAGCCTACGCGAGGGGATGGACGCTGCGCACCTTTCGCGCCGGATGCACACCTCCTCTCGCCGCCATGAAGACCCTGAATTACCTCTTCTACCTCTGGGCCCGGCAGGATGCCGCGGATGCGGGCTTCGACGAAGCGCTGCTCTACGACCCCTTGGGCCATGCGGCCGAAACGGCGACGGGATCTTTGTTGTTTCTTCAAGAAGGGCGGTGCACGGTATCCGCAAGCCCGCAGCGCTTAAGAGGGACCGCGGAACGGCGGATCCTGGCACTGTTCCGCGAAGACGGCTGGGCGGTGGAGGAAGCGGCCGTTCCGGAAACAGGGCTTTTTTCCTTTTCCGCCGTGTGGGTCACCAACTCCCTCGTGGGCATCATGCCCGTCCGATCCATCGACGGCACGGCTTTGCCTCGGCTCTTCGACGCTCAAGCGGCCCGGTATCGGGATCTTTTCTTTCGTCCATGAAGCGCCGAGGCGTCACGCTTTCGGGGACAGCCTTTCCGTTTCTTCCAACTCGAGAAGCATGCGGCGCAGGGCGTCACGCCAATGGTCGGGGCGGCGGCTCCACAGGGCCCAGGCGGTGTGTTTGTCCAAAACGCTGTACGAAGGGCGGCGGGCCGGCGTCGGGTATTCGTCCGTGCGGATGGGCCGGACGAAAACGGGCCGGGAGCGACGGTGCCGTGTCTCTTCTTCCACGGCCACGGCCAAATCGTACCAGGACGCCACGCCGGCGTCGGTGAAATGATAGATCCCCGCCGGCACGGATTCCCTTCCCACGAGCCCCCAGAGAAAATCCGCCAGATTGGCCGCCCATGTGGGTGTGCCCACCTGATCGGAAACCACCCGCACTTCATCCCGCTCTTGATACAGCCGCAGCATGGTCTTGACGAAGTTGGCCCCGTGGCTGGAGTAGAGCCAGGCGGTGCGGACGATGGTTCCTTTGTCTTTCAGGATCTGCAGAACCGCTTCTTCCCCCGCCCTTTTGCTGGCCCCGTACACGCCTATGGGATTCGGGGCATCGTCCGGCCGGTAGGGGCGGGACAAGGCGCCGTCGAAGACAAAGTCGGTGGAAAGATGCACCAGGTGGGTGCCGAACCGGGCGCAGGTTCGGGCGAGCAGCTCCACGGCGTCCCGATTGATTCGGTAGGCCGCCTCAGGTTCCTGTTCCGCGCGGTCCACGGCCGTGTAAGCGGCGGCGTTGACGACCACATCCGGCCGGTTTTCCGAAAAGAGCCGCGCCACATGGTCGGATCGGGTGATGTCCGTTTCGGGAAGATCCGCCCCCACGAGGCGCGCCCACGGGGGTGCGGAGCGCTCCATTTCCCATCCCAGCTGGCCCAAGATACCGGTCACCACTACGGTTTTCATCGTTCTTTTCCAACACGCCGCGCCGTTTTCGAACCCGATGGGTTCACTCGAAAAGGTCCGCCTGCGCCAGAACGACTCCCTGGGCGTCCTTGGGGGACAGGATCGGCGTTTCCCCGTCGGCCAGAGGCCAGGCGATGTTCAGGGTGGGATCGTTCCACAGAAGGCACCGTTCGTGCTCGGGCGAATAGTAGTCCGTCGTTTTGTAACAGACCTCGGCCCACGGGGAGAGCGCAAGAAAGCCGTGGGCGAAGCCTTCGGGAATGAAGAGTTGCCTTTTGTTTTCCGCCGAAAGGTGAAAGCCCACCCATCGGCCGAAGGTGGGCGACGATCGTCGGAGATCCACGGCCACGTCGAAAATTTCGCCCACAATCACCCGGACCAGTTTTCCCTGAGCCCGAGGGGCCAGCTGGTAGTGCAGTCCGCGCAACACGCCGCGGCGGGACCGGGAATGGTTGTCCTGGACAAAATCCACGGCAAGGCCCAAGTCGCGGAAGGTCTTGCGGTTGTAGCTTTCAAAAAAAAAGCCGCGCTCGTCGGCGAAAACCTTCGGTTCGAAAAGGATCACGTCGGCGATGTCGGTGGGCAGGCGTCGCATGCCATTCCTCGTCATTCCGGCTCGGCGTCACAGGGGGGCCAACGGTGCGGCGAAGGGCTCAGGCATTCTGAGCCGCTTCGCGCACCAGCGCTTCCACGCGGTCTCGGTTGGCTCGCAGTTTCCCCAGTTTTTCGGCGAGCCGTTCCGCCTTTTCCCGCTCCTTTTCCACCACGTCCATGGGGGCGCGTTTCAGAAAGTCTTCGTTGGAAAGCTTCTTTCGAGTCCCTTCCAGTTCCTTTTGGAGTTTTCCGATCTCCTTGTCCAGCCGTTTGGCTTCGCTGTCCACGTCTAAGACGCCTTCCAGGAGCACGTAGGCTTCCACGCCGCCGGAAACGGTGGCGGCCGCAAGGCGGGGTTTGGGCATCTCGCCGTGCAGCCCCACGGTGACGGTTTCCAGCCGGGCGAGATCCACCAGCATCTGCCGGTTGGCTTCCAGAAGATCCTTTTCGGCGGCTGAACGGCAAAGGCACACGGCTTTGAGGCGAACGCCCGGGGCGATGTTCATTTCCCCGCGGATGGTGCGCATGCCGGTGATGACGTCCATGAGCAGGCCCATGTCCTTTTCCGCTTCGGGATCCGACCGCCACGGCTCCTTTTCGGGAAAAGAGGCCCGGACCAAGCTTTCTGCGGATCCGGGCAATCGTTGGGTCAGTTCCTCGGTGACGAAGGGCATGACGGGATGGAGCAGGATGAGGAGATTCTTCAGCAGGGTCGTCGCGATGGTTTGGGCCAGCACCTTGGCGTCCGGGTCCTCGCCGTAGAGGTCGGGCTTGATGACCTCCAGGTACCAGTCGCAGTATTCGTGCCAGAAAAACTGGTACAGGCTCTGGGCGTACTGGTTGAAATGGTAGTTTTCCAGGGCCGACTCCACCTCGTCCAGCACCGACTGAAACCGGCTGAGGATCCACCGATGGGCCAGGCGCTGCGGCTGATCGGGAATGCGCTCCAGGAGGGTCGCCCCTTCGATGTTCATGAGCACGAGCCGGGAGGCGTTCCAGATCTTGTTCACGAAGTGGCGGTAGCCTTCGATGCGCTCTTCGGAAAGCTTGATATCCCGGCCTTGGGCGGCGAAGGCGGTGAGCGTAAAGCGCAGGGCGTCGGTCCCGTAGCGGTCCATCATGACCAGGGGATCGATGACGTTCCCCTTGGACTTGCTCATCTTCTGCCCTTGGGCGTCCCGCACCAGGGCATGGACGTAAACGTCGCGGAACGGTACATCCTTCATGAAGTGAAGGCCCATCATCATCATGCGGGCAACCCAGAAAAAGAGGATGTCAAAGCCCGTCACCAGCACGGACGTGGGATAGAATTTTTGCAATTCCGGCGTCTTTTCCGGCCACCCCATGGTCGTGAAGGGCCACAGGGCGGAACTGAACCAGGTGTCCAGAACGTCGTTTTCCTGTTCCAGCCTGGTGCCGCCGCAGCTGCCGCACGCCGTGGGGTCTTCCAGCGCCACGGTCATGCCGTGGCAGTCGGCGCAGTACCAGGCCGGAATGCGGTGTCCCCACCAGATCTGGCGGCTGATGCACCAGTCTTCGATGTTTTCCAGCCATTGGAAATAGTCTTTTTCCCACTTCTGCGGAATGATGCGCGTGCGGCCGTCCCGGACGGCTTCCATGGCCAGATCCGCCAACGGGCGCGTTCTGACGAACCACTGAAGGGACAGCATGGGTTCGACGGCGTTCTTGCACCGGTAACAGTGTCCGACCCGGTGGACATGGTCCTGCACCGCCGCCAGGTAGCCGCCCTTTTCCAGATGGGCCGTGACCCGCTTGCGGCATTCGTAGCGGTCCAGCCCTCGGTATGGGCCGGCCTGGGCCGTCATGACACCGTCTTCCCCGATGACCTGGATAACCTCCAGGCCGTGTTTTCGGCCGATTTCGAAGTCGTTGAAATCATGCCCGGGAGTGATCTTCAGGGCCCCCGTGCCGAATTCGCGGTCCACGTAGGGATCGGCGATCACCGGAATGGGCCGGTTCACCAGGGGCAGAATGACGGTCTTGCCGATGACATGGCGGTATCGAGGATCGTCCGGGTGGACCGCTACGGCGGTATCGCCCAGCATGGTTTCGGGGCGCGTGGTGGCCACGGTGACGGCCCCGGATCCGTCCGCCAGGGGATAGCGGATGTGGTAGAGACGCCCACCGATTTCTTCGCCTTCCACTTCGATGTTGGCCAAGGCGGTCATACATCGGGGACACCAGTTGATCATGCGCTGGCCGCGGTAGATGAGCCCTTCCTCGTAGAGTTTCACGAAGACGAGGCGCACCGCCCGAGAGAGGCCCTCATCCATGGTGAACCGTTCCCGGGTCCAGTCGCAGCTGGCTCCGAGTCGCTTGAGCTGCCGGATGATGTAGTCCCCGTAGGTTTCTTTCCATTCCCAGACCTTTTCCAGGAATTTTTCCCGGCCCAGATCGTGCCGTGTGAGGCCGTCCTTGGCGATGTGCCGTTCCACCACGTTCTGGGTGGCGATGCCGGCGTGGTCCGTCCCGGGAACCCAAAGAACCTCGAACCCCTTGAGCCTCTTGTAGCGGCAGAGGATGTCCTGGAGCGTGTTGTTGAGCGCATGGCCCATGTGGAGCTGCCCCGTGACGTTGGGCGGCGGTATGACAATGCTGAAGGGAGGCTTGGCCGCCCCCGAATCCGCCCGAAAACATTGGTGTTCCACCCAGTAGGTCACCCACCGCCCTTCCACGTCCTGGAATTCATACGCCTTCGGCAACGCGTCGCGATTCATCAAGAAGATCCCTCCACCCTCGTGCCCGCATCCGTTTCGGTTCAGCCCAAGCTCTTGGAAAGCCGCTCGATTTCTTCCTGCAACACCCGCCGCACGATCCCGGGCAGCTGTTCCGCAACCGCCTTTTGCACCATGGCCTGGACTCTGGCCTGGAGCCGCTTTTCCAAAACGTCCACAATGGGTTGGAACATGGCAGGCCGTTCTTCCATCATCGCCTCCTCGGCATTTTCGGTTGACGTCATGGCAAGGGCGGCGGCTGCGGTCCCGACCGCGGCCGCTCCAAAGATTGCCACGTCTCCGCTGTCCGGCACGGCGCTTTCGCCGCCCGGCACCTTTTGCATGGGCCCCAGGGCCTCGGCATCGAAACGCACGGGCTCCAGCGGCGGACGTTGGGATTCCATCGGGACGGGCTCCGTGGAAACCGGCTCCGCTTCGTCCCAGGCGCGCTTTCCCGAAGCCGGTTCCGGTTCGGGTTCCGGCTCCCCTTCGGGTTCCAGGGCCACTTCCGGTTCCAGTCCCGGTTCCGGTACCGCATCCTCAGCCGCTTCGGCGGCTCTGAGCAACGCTTCCAGCTCCTTGTCGGTCTCCCACACTTCGGTTTCCAAAGGCTCCGGCTCAAGCTCCGGCTCGCCCACATCGTCCACATCCATGGCTTCTTCCGCCAAGAGATCGTCCAGGCTTTCCTTTTGCGGGCTGTGCGCCGATACCGCCTCGGCTTCCAGCATGTCCTCCAGGTCGGACAAAGGCATTTCCTCTTCCGGCTCACCCAGGTCTTCCTCGGACGCCGTCTCGTCGTCCTGGGCCGTTTCTTCCAGAGGTTCCCGCGGGCGCTCCAAACCCTTTCCAGCCGGGGCCAACTCCACGGTCACTTCCTCGTCGAAAAGGGATTCCTCCAGCTCGGGCTCTTCCAAAGCCGTTTCCGCCTCATCCAGATCGCCCAGGTCGGTGAGATCGTCTTCCAGGTCGGGAAGGTCCTTGAGCCCCTCCTCGCCGTCGTCCACCACTTCGTCCAGTTCCAGCACGTCTTCGTCTTCACCCTCCACGACCGATCCGTCCAGATCCTCGATGCCTTTGAACAAGTCGCGAATGTCGCCGGCCCCGGCCGCACGTTCGTCCGTTTTCCGATCCGGTTTTTTGGGATCCTTCATGACCTCTCCTTGTCATGCCCGAGCGCGCCCCCATGAGGGGCGAGCGGCGCTGAAGACGGCTTCAAGGCCCTTGCCTCAAAGAAGCCCGGCCAAAACATGAAAGCGTTAGCACGGGCAAAAATTCAGTGTCAAGCGATTCCAAGGTCTTACCGTCACAGGCGCATCCACGGGCGTGGAAGAAAAATCTTTTTGTAAAGATCCAGCGCGTATCGGTCGGTCATGCCGGCGATATGGTCGCAGACCTGCTGGGCGCGCGAAAGGCTCGGGTCCCGAGGGCCCACTTCGCGCCGAAAGAGGTCCTTGTCCTTGATCAAGACGGCGTAGAGGTCTTCGATGATCTTTCGGGCCCGTTCAAATTCCCGGCGGATGGTGTCCAGTTCGTACACCCTTTCAAAGAGAAAGGCTCGAAGCGCCTCCACCAGGCGCAGCATGGGCTCGCTCATGCGGATCTCGTGCAGACCGCCTTCCAGACTGGCTGTGATGACGTCGTCCACCAAAGTGTGGATTCGGCGGGCGTGGGTGTCTCCCAGACGGTCCCGAATCTCCAAGGGAAGATCGTCGGCCGAGAGCACATGAGCCCGCATGGCGTCGTCCAGGTCGTGGTTGAGGTACGCCACGATGTCGGCCACGCGAACCACCTGGCCTTCCAGCGTCACAGGCCTTCGGCCGGGATCCGTGAGAATGGGATGGGTCTTTCCCTTGGAATGCTTGACGATGCCGTCGCGAACCTCGAAAGTGAGGTTGAGCCCGCGGCCTCCCTTTTCCAGGGAATCCACCACGCGCAGGCTCTGTTCATGGTGGCGGAACCCACCGGGATGGATCTGGTTCAAGACCCGTTCGCCGCCGTGGCCGAACGGCGTATGGCCCAAATCATGGCCCAGGGCCACGGCTTCGATGAGGTCTTCGTTCAGCGAGAGGGCTCGGCCGATGGTGCGGGCGATTTGCGACACTTCCAGGGTGTGGGTCAGACGCGTGCGGTAGTGGTCGCCTGTGGGGGAGAGGAACACCTGGGTTTTATGCTTGAGCCGCCGAAAGGCCTTGGAATGGACGATGCGGTCCCGATCCCGCTGATAGGCCGTACGCAGCGGGCATTCAGGGTCGTCCGCCCGAAGGCGCCCTCGCGTGGCGACGCTCTTTTGCGCCTGCGAAGCGAGGATGTGCCATTCCCGATCTTCCAACCATTGGCGCACGGTGGCGAAATCCCCACGCGTCGTGTGTGTCCCTTTGGCCATTGACCACCTCGATGGCTTCCGGTAAGGAGCCGTGTGTTGGGGAGAGTGAGTCGACCCCCGGCAAAATTCCCTTGCATGACATCCGGGATACGCCTTTCGGCGCAACGTCCGAGGAAGCCCATGGGCTGGATTCTTTACCGATATCTTGTGATGGAACAGCTGACGCCGGCGGCCCTGTGCTTCTTCGGCCTGCTCATGATCCTCGTCACCGGCCGACTCATGCAGTTCCTTCAGTACCTCACCGCCGCCTCGGTTTCTCCGGCCGTCGTCGTCACCGTCATGGGCCTGGCCCTGCCCAAACTCGCCTTGTACGCCTTGCCCATGGCGGCTCTCATCGGGACGGTGCTCGCCTTCGTGCGCCTCAACGCCGACAACGAACTCACCGCCATGCGCAGCGCCGGCATCGGCTTTCGACAGATGGCTCCGGCCGTGCTTACCCTGGCCCTGGCCTTCACCGCCTTGTCCTTTTACACGTCCACCCGGCTCATGCCAACCGCAAACCGGCAGCTGAAGACGACCCTCAAATCCCTGGGCCGCGCCGTCATTCCGGCGCTCCTTCGCGAAGGGCGCTTCATCGACACGGTGCCGCACATGGTCTTCTTCTTCGATCACGTGGACGCTCAGGAACAAACCGTGCGCGGGGTGCTCATCCACGACGCTCGAGACCCGCGGACGCGCGTGACCATTACGGCCCGCCGGGCCGCCATTCGGGAACGCGCCGACGGCAAGGAAGTCCTCATCCAGGTGCACGATGGGATGCTCTCCCGTATGGGATCGGACCTCACAACGAGTCAGACCATCACCTTTCAGACCTACGATCTCGTTCTGTCCATCGACGCCCTTTTCGGAGCGGATTCGGAGGCGGTCTGGAAAAAAGGGGAGATGACCATGGACGAACTGCACCGGGCCTTGGTTCAAACCCGGGACCGGCGCTACGCCTTGGAATGGCACAAACGCCTGGCCCTGCCTTTCGCCTGCCTCGTCCTGGGCCTTGCCGCCGCGCCCTTCGGCGTCCTCTTTCCCCAGGGGCGACGCATGGGGGGCATCATTCTGGGCATCGCCCTCTTTCTCGCCTACTACATCCTTCTTTCCGCCGGGAACGCCTTGGGCGAACAGCGCCTTCTGCCGCCTGCCGCCGGCATCTGGCTTCCCAATGCCCTCACCGGATCCCTGGCCCTCTTTCTCTGGGTGAAGGCGCATCGGCGATGAAGATCATCACCCGCTACGTGCTGCGTCATTTCGCCGCCGTTTTCGGGGTCGCCCTGTTCGGCTTCGGCGGCATTTACCTCGTGGTGGATTTTTTCGAACGGTTGGACGATATCATCGAAAAAAAGGCGGCCGTCCCGGACGCCGTCCTCTATTTTGTTTGCAAGGTGCCCGCCATCCTCATCCAAGGCATCCCCATGGCCGTCCTTCTCGCCTCCCTCATCGGAGTCGGGCTGCTCCAGCGAAACCGGGAAATCATCGCCCTTCGCGCCGCCGGGCTTCGAGCCTGGGTCTATGCCGGGCCGGTGGTGGCGGCTTCCCTGGGGCTTGCCCTCGTCACCTTCGCGGCGGGGGAAACCCTGGGCCGGTCCTTGAACCGCACCGCCGAAACCCTCTGGCGCGATCACATTGACAAGAAAGGAACCCCGCTGGGTTTCGTCCAGGAAAACGTCTGGTACCGGGGCGACGACTTTTTCCTGCAGGCGCGAACCTACGACGCCAGAGCCGGGGTTTTTCAAGGCGTTTCCCTGTATTGCCTGGATGAGAGCTTTCGCCTGCGCCGCCGCCTGGACGCCCAGCGCGTGGTCTGGACCGGATCGGGATGGCGCGCGGAAAAGGGAACTGTTCTGGAATGGGAAAGCGGCACGACACAGCACCGCCGTTTCGAGGCGACGGAGGTGTCTTTAGGGTTGGAACCGAAAGATCTTGCCGTGGCGGGAACCCTTCCGGAAGACCTTCGGTGGGATGATCTTTACGTGTACGCGCAAAAGCTCGGGGACGAAGGCTACAACGCCGTGCCCTACCGGGTGGAACTGCACACCCGGGTCGCCACGGCCTTCGCCGCGCTCATTCTTGGGGTCATCGGGGTGAGCCTGAGCCTTCACCTGGGCCATCGGGGCGGCATCGCCCTCGGCATCACCATGGGCTTGGGCCTCACGTTCCTTTACCTGGTGCTTTTTCAAACGGGCGCCTCTTTCGCCCGCTCCGAAATGCTTCCGGCATCCGTTGGGGTATGGGCGCCCAACGCCCTTTTCGCCGCCGTCGGTGCCGCGCTCTGGGCCCGCGCCCCCCAGTGATGAGGGGGAAGCCTTCAGCCCGGCAGGTGGGTCTCCAAGGCCATGGCGATCTTTTTTTTCAGCTCCGTCAAATCGAAGCTTTTCACCACGTAGTAGTCCGCGGCGATGGATTTGGAATCTTCCTTGAACGTGTCGTAGGCGGTGGACAGGATCACCGGCAGATCGTAGAACCGGTTGCGGATGTCCTGCAGAAGGTCCAACCCGTCGTAGTCCACCATCTTGATGTCCAAAATGACCAGATCCGGCTTTTCTTCTTCGATGCGTTCCAAAAGCTTGTAGCCGCTGTCCGCCGTAATGACTTCGTATCCCGAGTCCCGGAGTTCTTCCGAGTAGAGCAAGCGGATGTGTTCTTCATCGTCCACGACCAAGATCTTCGCCATAGGGTCCCTCCTGCCGCACGCCAAGGCGCCGTCCCATGCGGGCGCCCCTTTTCATGAAGGCCATCGATCCACCAGATAGGGTTTGTATTCTTCGAAAATGGAGCAGGTTTCTTCCACGTACTCTTCCGCCTGCTGCACCGACATGCGTTCCGTGCGTTTGACGAAGGCCACCACCTTGCCCAGGTAGAGCGGCATCAGGGAATCCAGAAGCCTGAGGCGCTCTTCGTCCTGAAAACGCCGGTAGGCGCAGGCCGCATCAAAGAGAACCGCCGCCCAGGTTTGGCTCGGAAAGGTGAACTGCTCGTAAGGCATCCGTCGGATTTCGTCCAGCTTGTTCATGGCCGCCGGCTCGAACACCTGGCGCCACAACCCTTCGTTTTCCTGAAAGCCTTCGAGAAAACGCTGGTGCAGCCGCGCGGCGTTGATTTCCACCAGCGGCGGGTTGTCCATCTCCTGGCCGTCCAGATTGAACAGCGCCGTGGGCTTGCTCCACTTGACCCGTTTCCAGAAGTCGGCGTAGGCCGCCATCTGGTCGAACATGGCCGCCAGGACGTTACGAAAGCGGGAGGCCAGGTGGGCGAAGGGGTCCTTGGCCCGGTGCCTCTTGGGGGAGCCGATGAGGGTTTGCCAGACGGGAACCCGGCTGGTGAGGGCCACGGTGCCCATCCACACATCGATCCCCGTGCCTTCCACGGCTTGGGACCAGGCGGGCGCGTTGAGAAACACGGGGACCAAGTCGCCGCGAAAGGCGCAGTCGCCCGCATCGGGCTGGCGCACCCGCCGCCCGTAGAGGCATCGCAGCATGGGGTAGACGACGCCCGACGTCAGCGTGCTCTCGTACTTGTGGCGCACGTAGAGCGGCGTCACATAGGCCGCCCCTCGAAAGACGGGTTCAAGAAACAACCGCACCCACACCGGCGCCATGTTGGTGATGTCCGCCTCAAGAATAAGAACGGCATGGGGGGCGAGGGTCGTGAGCTTTTCCAGGAGCATGCGCAGGTTGGCGCCTTTGCCGCGCCGGTTGGGTTCCGTGGAAAGGTAGAGCCGCGGCACCTCGACGGGCGCCTGAAAGAAAGCCTCCCGCGTGCCGTCCACGGAATGGTTGTCGCAGTTGATGATGACCGAGGAGCGGTCCGGGTAATGTTCCCGAAGGCCCCGCCCCACGATTTCCACGGCCCGGCCGATGAAGGCCGCTTCGTTGAACGTGGGAATGGCGACCACGATGTCCGCCTGCTGCACATGCTGAGGATTCTCTTCCACGGCAATCATTGCCCACTCCGATGCATCGGACGTTTCCCTTTCACCGCCGCTCGGCCTTCCATCCCCGGGCTCAGGGTCCTTCCACGCCTTCGGGATCCCGGTCCTTGAGGTACCGGAAAAGCTCGGCGTCCGTCCCAAGGACGAAAAGGCCTCGAGGATTGTCGAACCGCTTATAGAAATCGAGCGTTTGATAAAACTGGTAAAATTCCGGATCTCGGCCGAAGGCTTCCGCATAGATGCGGGTGGCCTGGGCGTCGGCCTTGCCGCGGATTTCTTCCGACGCTCGGTACGCTTCCGATTGAATCTTCGCCAGATCCCGTTCCATCTGGCCGAGAATGGCGGCGCGTTCCCCTTCCCCTTCGGAACGATATTGGGCGGCGATGCGTTTGCGTTCCGAAATCATGCGTTCGAAGACGCGCTGCTGCACGGTCTGCACGTAATTGATGCGCTTGATGCGGATATCGAGGAGCTCGATCCCGAATTCGGGAAGCAACCGGGAGGCGTCGGCCACCATGTCCCGCGTGATCTTTTCCCGCCCCTTGGTGAGCGCCGCGGAGGCTTCCGGATCCCCTTCGTCTCCCGCCATGAGCTGATAGTCCCCCAACCCGGCTTCCATGAGGATCTGCCGGGCGTGTTCCCAGCCTTCGCTGCGCACCAGTTCCACCAGGTTGTTGTTGGACACATGGTCGCGCACCACCGAATCGATAATGCCGTCCAGGCGGCTCATGGCCGTGCTCACCGATCCCACCCGCTGGAGGAACAGCAGCGGGTCCTTGATGCGCCATCGGGCGGTGGTGTCCACCCAGATGTATTTCTTGTCCCGGGTGGGAATCTGGTTGGGACTGCCGTCCCATTTGAGGACGCGCTTTTCGAAAAAGTTGGCTTTCTGAATGACGGGAATCTTGAAATGCAACCCGGCTTCGGTGATGGGTTTCCCCACGGGTCGGCCCAGCTGGGTGATGACCACCTGTTCCGTTTCGGAGACGACGAAAAGGGAACTGGCCGCCAGAACTCCCACAACGATGACCGCGATGAGGGCTGTGCGCAGATTGTGCGGCATGGCGGCTACTCCTTCTTTTCCGGCGCAGGGCCCGTTTCAGCCCATTGACGCACCGCGCGGTTCAGGTCCAGCAAGGGCAAAACGCCCGTGGACTCGGCATCCAGCACCAGGACGTTTCCCTCCTTGCCCAGAAAGCTGGTCATGGCTTCGAGATACATGCGCCGGCGGGTCACCTCGGGAGCCTTCTCGTATTCCTCGATGATGTTTCGAAATCGGGCCACCTCCCCTTCGGCGCGGTTGATGCGTTCCGTGGCGTAGCCTTCCGCCTGGGTGATGGTCTGCCGGGCTTGGCCTCGAGCCTTGGGAATGCGTTCGTTGTAGGCCTGCTGGGCTTCGTTGATCATGCGCTCCTTTTCCTGGCGCGCTTCGTTCACTTCGTTGAAGGCGGCCTTGACGGGATCGGGCGGGTTGGCGTTTTGAAGTTTGACCGTCACGATCTGCAGCCCCGTGTGATAGGTGTCCATAATCTCCTGGATTTCCTTGCGGGCCATTTCCGCCACCGACCCGCGGCCGACGGTGAGGACCTCGTCGGCGTAACGGTTCCCCACGATGCGGCGCATCACCGATTCGGAAATATCGTCCAGGGTGCTTTCCACGTCGTGGAGCCGAAACAGGTATTCCATGGGGTCCTGGATCTTGTACTGGACGGTCCACTGGAGGTCGATGACGTTGAGGTCGCCGCTGAGCATGCGGGATTCGTCTTCAAAGCCCTTTTCGGCGAAACGGCTGCGCACGCCGGGTGTCACGGTCCGATAGCCGTATTCGCGCTGCAGGACCCGGCCGGTGAGGACCTTGGTGACGGTTTCCACACCGAAGGGAATTTTGAAATGAAGGCCCGGGCCCTCGGTGCGCACAAACCGGCCGAAGCGCTGCACCACGGCCGTTTCCTGAGGTTCCACCGTGTAGTAGGCGTTGGCGGCCAATACGAGAAGCACCACCACCGCCGCCACCAGCCAAAAGGCACCCCCTTTAAAGGCGGGAAATTGAAACCGCTGGCGCAACCGGTTGATCACGTCCTCCAGGTCGGGCGGAACGCCCGGACCCTGTCCCCGACGCGGGGGTCTTTCCCAATCCATGAAAACCTCCTTGCCACACCCCGGCGGCCCGTCGAAAACGGGACGGCCCGCACCGCACGCGGCCGCACCGTTAGGAGCGTGTCCCAAAATGCCGTCATGACTGCACGGCCTTTCATGAAAATGCACCACAGAGACGCAGAGGGCGCAGAGCTTTCTTTTTTGTGCCGCGCCGCGGAGAGGCCGGCGCGGCACACGAAGCACCCTTCGGGAAGCTTTCCGCCACCCCCCCAAGGGACACCCCTTGCCGTTTTCGGACAGGCTGCCAGGGTCATTTCCCCTTGGACCGAAGCGCTTCCAAAAGGTACGCGGAAAAGACGAGCAGAAGCGCCAAGACGAGGATCTTTCCGCCCGGCGCCTGCGGAAAGAAAAACCGCCCAAGAAAGATCGCGAAAAAAATCCCGAGGACCGATCGAACGGCCAGAACCCTCCAGCGCACACCCTCCCCTTTCCACCCTTGGCCTCGAGCTCCGTAGCGACACGGCCGCCGTTGCACATGCCCGGCCCCCGACGACCGCCAAATCCTATCGGCGCCCCCCGGCAATGTCAAGCCAAGGTGCCTTGCACGCGGCGTCCCCGTGGGTGTATATGGAGGTGCTGGCGGAAAGGTTCCCGAAGGGAGCCTCGTGTGCCGCGCCGGCCTCTCAGCGGCGCGGCGCAAAAGAAAAGAAACCCTCTGCGTCCCTGCGGTGCATTTTTGGCGGCATTATGAAAATCCTCATGTTTTACGCCCCTTTGTTTTGGTACCGAACCCATCAGAAGACCCTTCCCGATGTGCCCGATCGGGAAGAAGAGCACGAATGCCGAAACAGCGTGGTCATTTTCTTCCATGCGGAAGCCCATGACGAAGACCGACAGGCCGCGGTGGTGGAAAAATGGGTGAAAAACGCCAAGTGGCTCGCCCGTAAATTCGACACGACCACCGTGGTTCTCCATTCCTTCAACCACCTGGCGCCGACCAAAGCCTCGCCGGAAACGGCCCGGGCCTTGACCGACGCCGTGCACCGTCGATTGGAACGCACCGGCTTTACGGTGGTGCAGACCCCTTTCGGGTACTTGAACGAGTGGAAAATTCACGTGGCGGGCGATTCCCTCGCCAAGGTCTTTAAGGATCTCTAGCCTTTCCAAGGAGCCTTCCATGGAACGCGTGCTGATCGCCATGGACGACCGCCCGGGATCTCTCAAAGCCGTCCAGTACGTCACCCGGATGCTCAAAGGGGCCGACCATGTGGATTTCATTCTTTTTCACGTGCTGCCGCCCGCCTCACCCAATCTCCTTTCCAAAGACGTCATCCGCCGCATCGAAGGGATTCACGAAACGCATCCGCACGTGAGCGGCTATTTCTGGAACCCGGAGGATGAAGACAAGATGCGGCGCACCTTTGCCACCGCCCGCGACATTTTGCGGGAAGGCGGTGTGGCCGAATCCAGAATCCACGAAGATTTCGGCGTGGAAGGACAGGAAATCGCCTACATCATCATGGAAAGGGCCAAGGCGCTTCGCTGTTCCACGGTGGTTTTGGGACGGCGGGGGCTGAGCCGCGTCAAGGAGTTCTTTTTGGGCAGTGTGTCCAAATCGGTGATCGGGTTGGCCCGCGGCACCACGGTCTGGATTGTGGACGCTTAAGCCTTAAGCCGTTCACCCCTTTTTGCGCCCCGCAGAGGAGAGCGACCATGAGCGAAAACCTGTACAAGACCATCGCCTTTTGCACGGATTTCAGCGACAACGCCGACGAAGCCTTTATCGCCGCCAAGGACCTGGCGTGGCGCTACGGGGCGACGCTGCACCTCGTGCATGTTTTGGTCACCTTCAGCACGGCTCCCATTCGGGAAATCTATGTGCCGCTGGAAATGGACGTGCACTTTGTGGAACGGGCCACCGAAGGGGCCAAAGCCGCCATTCACGAGCGCTACGTCTCGCAGCTTCGGGAAAAGCAGCCGTACGAAATCCACATTCTGTCCGGCTATCCCGCCACCGAAATCGTGCATTTCGCCGAAAAAAACGCCGTGGACCTCGTGGTCATGGGATCCCAAGGCCTCACCGGCATCGCCCATGTGCTCTTCGGCAGCACCGCCGACCGGGTGGTGCGCAAAGCCCCCTGTTCCGTGCTCACCGTGCGCCTGAAGAAAAAGGAGTAACACCTCATGCATCCCGCTTCGGTTCTGGATCGCTCGGTCCCCGTGCTGGTCACAGGCACGGCGGGATTTATCGGCTTTCACCTGGCCTTAAGGCTGCTTGAGGAGGGCTTCGCCGTCGTGGGCGTGGACAATGTCAACGACTACTACGATGTGCGGATCAAATGGGACCGGCTGAACATTTTGGAAAAGCACGCCGGTTTCACCTTTCACCGGGTGGATTGCGAGGATCGGCAGGCCATGGAGGCCGTCTTTGACGGGTATCCTTTCCGGGTTGTGGTGCATCTGGCGGCCCAGGCCGGCGTGCGCTATTCGCTCATCAACCCCTACGCCTACGTGGACAGCAACCTCATGGGCTTCATGAACATTCTGGAAGGCTGCCGCCGCCGCAACGTTGGACACCTGGTCTTCGCCTCGTCCAGTTCCGTCTACGGCGCCAACACGCGCATGCCCTTTTCCGTGCACCACAATGTGGATCATCCCGTCTCCCTTTACGCCGCCACCAAAAAAGCCAACGAACTCATGGCCCACACCTACGCCCACCTCTACGGGCTGCCGTGCACCGGCCTTCGCTTCTTTACCGTGTACGGCCCCTGGGGCCGGCCCGACATGGCCCTTTTTCTCTTCACGCGAGCGATCCTCAGGGGGGAACCCATCAAGGTCTTCAACTACGGAAAAATGCGCCGGGATTTCACCTATATCGACGATATCGTCGAAGGGGTCTTTCGCGTCATGGCGCGAGCGCCCCAGCCCGATGCCTCCTGGACCGGGGATGCCCCGGATCCGGGAACCAGCGCCGCCCCCTACCGCATCTACAACATCGGCAACAACCATCCCGTGGAACTCATGGCCTTCATCCGCACCCTGGAAGAATGCCTCGGGATGGAAGCCCGCAAGGAATTCCTGCCCATGCAACCCGGAGACGTGCCCGCCACGGCCGCCGATATCGACGATCTCATGCGCGATTTCGGCTTTCGCCCGGCGACTTCCATTCACGAAGGCATTCAAAAATTCGTCGACTGGTATCGCGATTATTACGAAGGGAACCGAGAAGGTTCCTTCCGTTAGGGCGATAATCTGAAGTTCTTCGGAAAAAATTCCTTTAAGTCTCGGCGGCACACGACCGACTCTTATGGTGTGGGCCGAAAAACCCCACGTTTCCGAAAGGGCAAACCCGTCGCAAGGCGGGGACGCAAAGCCACGGGTCCCGGAGCACGGACCGGGATAGCCGGGTTGCCGAAGAAACGGGAACGTCGCCTCCCCTAGGGGCCTATTCGCTCTCCCGTTTCTCACGCGACAATCTCAAATCTTCACAGGAGGTCCCTATGTTTCCCAAAAACCGTCTCTTCAAAGTCATGCCTGTTTGGCAGCTCGCGTTTTCCTCGGCAGCACCCCGTTTGTCTTTGTGGGGTCTTGTCGTCCTTTTGGCCGTCGGCTTTTGCCTCATGGGCGGCCGGGGATCGGCCTGGGCCGACAAGCCTCAGTGGGCCTCTGGGCGCATTCTGGTGCAGGCTCGAGCGGGCATCCATGAGGCCGAACTCGATGCCGTCCTTGGCGATCACGGCGCACGGCGTCTTCACGCGTTGGAAAGACTGCGTGTCCATGTGGTCCAGGTGCCGCCTCAGGCCGAAGAAGCCATCGCCCGGGCTCTTTCCAAGCACCCCAAAATTCAGTTCGCCGAACCCGACGCCTTGATCCCGCCCGACGACACCATTCCCAACGACCCCAAGTACAGCAGCCAATGGCATCTGCCGCTCATGAAAGCTCCGGGTGCCTGGGACTACACCGTGGGTGACGGCGTCATCGTCGCCGTGCTGGACACCGGCGTGGACGGCACCCATCCGGATCTTTCCGGAAAACTCGTGCCCGGATGGAACATGTACGACAACAATGCGGACACCTCCGACGTGTACGGCCACGGCACCAATGTGGCGGGCGTCGTCGGCGCGGCGGCCAACAATGCTCTGGGCGTGGCGAGCCTGGCCTGGAACGCGAAGATCATGCCGGTTCGCATCAGCCAACCCGACGGCTACGCCTACTACAGCACCATCGCCTCCGGCCTGACTTGGGCGGCGGACCACGGCGCCCGCATCGCCAACATCAGCTACATGGTGACGGGAAGTTCCACCGTGACCAGCGCCGCCAACTACTTTCGCCAAAAGGGTGGGGTCGTGTTCGCTTCGGCGGGAAACACCGGAGCCTTGGAAAACATCGCGGAAAATCCTTCCATCGTGAGTGTTGCCGCCACCACCAGCTCGGATACTCGAGCCAGCTGGTCCAGCTACGGCAACTTTGTGGACCTTTCGGCTCCCGGTTCCGGCATCCTGACCACGGCCCGCGGCGGCAACTATGCCAGCGTTTCCGGAACCTCCTTTTCCAGTCCCGCGGCGGCGGCGGTCGGCGCCCTTCTTCTTTCCGTCAACCCGACCCTGTCGCCGGACCTGGTGGAACGAATCCTTGAAGAGACCGCCGTGGATTTGGGCACGGCGGGCTGGGACATCTATTACGGGAACGGCCGCGTGAACGCCCAGGCGGCGGTTTTGGCCGCCTTGCAAACCGGTACCGTGGATACTCAGGCTCCGACGGTCCGTATCACCGCCCCGGCAGGCGGCACGAAGGTTTCCGGGGATCTGGCCGTGGATGTATCCGCCGAGGACAACGTGGGCGTCGAGCGGGTGGAACTCTACGCCAACGGCGTCTTCATCGCCGAAGCCACGGCGGCTCCCTATCGATTCACGGTGAACACGCTGAATTTTGCCGACGGGGCTCTGTCTCTTACGGCCAAAGCGTGGGATAAGGCCGGAAACGAAGGAAGGTCCGCCGCCGTCACCGTGACCGTGGACAACGTTCCCGATCCCGTGGACACCCAGGCGCCTGTGGTGACCATCACCAGCCCGGCCAACGGAACCAAAGTCGGCAAAAAAGTGACCATCTCCATCAAAGCGACGGACAATGTGGGGGTGACGGGAATCCAATGCTTCATCGACGGCGCTCTGAAAGCCTCCACCACCGGCTCGTCCCTCAGCTACACCTGGAACACAACCCCGGCCGCCGCCGGAACCCACACCATCCAGGCCGTCGCCTCGGATGCCGCAGGCAATAAAGGCAGCGCCACCGTTCAGGTCATTAAGTAAGCCGAAGAGCTGTTGAAAAACGTCGCCGAGGAAGGCCTCGCCTTCCTCGGCCCGCTCTTTCCCTGCCCTTCCACCTTATGGCGCGGTAAACAGACCGTCAGCACGCCGGCGGCTCAGCCGGCTTTCCTCCGTCTCACCGAGCGCCTTCCGCCGCAACATTCCCTCTGATTGCCAGCGTATTATCCAGGTGGAGCAAGCCCGGCTGAAAAATATGGGAAGGATCGGCGAGAAAAACGATCCCCGCACGGCCTTTTCCTCGAGGCGGCAAACGGGCCGCGCCTGAAGCCGCTCCTGCGGAATGGCGAAGGCGAAGGCTCGGTCGCGACCCGACACCAACACGGTGCCGGCAATGCGCTAAACCCTGCGGCAAGCCATCGTGTCCGACGTTCTGGAAACAGCTCAGCAATTTCGCTAATGCCCGATCCCACGGTTCGGCCTTTCGGCGACAGAGGCTCCGCAGGGAAGCCGCAGTCCCTCGACAAAAGGGGCGATTCCCCCCTGGGAAATCGCCCCCATTTCGTAAAGTGGCATGGAAACCGTAGGTTCAGCGGGCTAGACCCGCGCCGGACTCCTTTCGGGTTGTGAACGCTTTCATTCCTTGCACATCAAAAGCCTGTTTTCGAAAGAAGATGCCGCCCCAAGGGTCGCAAGGGCGATCATCTTTTGCTCTTGCGCCGCAACCGCCAGCCCAACCCCACAAAGCCGGATCCCACAAGCATCATGGTGGCGGGTTCGGGAATGGCCTGAGGCGGCCCGCCGCCGGTCCACGTGACGTCATGGGAGGCGGGATTGTTTTCCAAGGTCGTCGTCACTAATGTTGTCTTTTTTTCGCCACCCTTTTCGGTCGTTTCCAAGGCCATGACATCAAAATGCACCCAGTCCAATGAAAGACCCGTTATGTTCACAGAGATATTTTTTATCTCTCCACGGGCGCTGCCGCTATTATTAGAAAAATCGACTACAGTTTCGTTACCACTAAACGATCCGATATCGAAAAACAAGAAATCGGAAACATCGGACTGCACAGGGTAATGGTTGTTAGGGAAGTAACTATTTATTGTATCAAAATAAAACGCGGTTATCGACGAGCCGCCATCGATGGATATGGTAAAACCATTGTAGCTCGAAAGGTCATCAGGAGCGCTTTCAGGGACTGAGACCAGGAGAATCGCCTCATGGCCATTAAAATTAGAGGAAGAGCCTTGGAAAGTTCCCCAATCAGGACCGGTGTTGTAGTTTCCTCCCAAGTACACGGTATTGGGCCCGAAGGCACCGGCAACAACAATCGTAAAAGGGTTTCCGGACGTGAAGGCCGTATCTTTGTCTTCGCCGTCGGTTGTGTAGGGAACATAGCCTTCCAAGCCGTTAGGCACCCCCACCTGAAGAATCGGCACGGCAAAGGACAGGGCCGCCACGCCCAGCACCAAAACCAACACCAAAAGGATCTGCGCTTTTCTCATGAATAAGCCTCCCGCTCTTTCGTGGATGGAACTGTTCGGCCGCACACCGCCAAACCGCTTTTCGCCAATGGAGTTCGAGATATCCAAGAGCAATCCACATGCCAAATGAGAACACACGTCGGTATTGTCTCTAACCTATTGTGGTTCTTAAAACGAATTCCAACGAGATCACCCTTCGACCCACTCTTGAAACCCTCGGTGTGCAACGTTTTTCCGCATTTGTGAGCAATACGTTGCGCATATGGGAAGACCTTTGCACATTCAAAGGGTCTTAAACAAGCCTTGTGCGGCCCACAGGCTTCGGGCCTTGAGGATTTCCCGTTGCGTCAGTTCCAGGGAAGTTGGTTTGTTTCAAGCAGAAAAGAACGTGCGTGGCCTTGTGGCTTGCACCGGTTCCTATTTTTGCCGTTCTGTCCCAAAATGGAAGCGATTCTGCTCAGGTACCGAAGGCCTAGGCTTCGGCTGCCCACCGGGTTATAAACCCTCGTCGTCGACCGAAGCGCGGTGCTGTTTCGGGGGAGGGTTTTTATGGGCGGCCGATGGGCTGCGTGGATCTTAGTTTTTCTCGCTCTGTGGGCTTCGGCGGAAGTTTTGGCTGAGGAGCCGGACGGCCTCTTTGAAGCCAGGCGCGAGGGCATGGTTCGCGAGGTGTTGGCGGACATGGCCGCAACCGCTGCGGAAACGGGCCGAGGGACACTTTCTTCGGCGGTGCTCGAAGCCCTTCGCCGGGTGCCGCGCCACCGGTTCGTTCCGGAAAAGCTCGTGGATGCCGCCTATGAAAACAGACCCCTTCCCATCGGGTACGGCCAGACCATCTCCCAGCCCTTTATTGTGGCCCTCATGACGGAGCTTTTGGATCTTCCGGAAAACGCCACGGTTTTGGAAATCGGCACGGGTTCCGGGTTTCAAGCGGCCGTTTTGGCTCATGTGGCCAAGGACGTCTACACCGTGGAAATTCTTCCCCCACTGGGGCAAAGCGCCGAAGCGCGGCTGAAGGCTTTGGGCTATGCCAACGTCCATGTGAAAATCGATGACGGCTATTTCGGCTGGAAAGAGCACGCCCCCTTTGACGGCATTCTGGTCACGGCCGCAGCTCCGCATATTCCGCCGCCTCTTCTTCAGCAGCTGAAACCCGAAGGAAAACTGGTCGTTCCCGTTGGGCCACCGTTTCTCACGCAGTATCTCACGGTGGTGGAGAAAGCTCGGGACGGCACGGTGACCACGCGCCAAGTGCTTCCCGTGGCCTTTGTGCCGCTCACCGGAAGAGGCGGCACGCCATGATTCCCGGCGCGGCGCTCTTTTTGCTCGCCTGTGCCGCGCTCGCCCACGAAGTCCTTTTGGTCCGCTTGCTTCACATCGTCCACGAGCATCATTTTGCCTTCATGATTCTCAGTCTCGCTCTGCTGGGCTACGGCGCAGGCGCCACGGGGCTCACCCTGGCCCAGCGCTTTCTGTGCAAGCGCCCGGCCGCCGTCTTTGCCGCAGCGGCGGTTTTTCTTTCCTGGGCGGTGCTTTTAAGCGTCCCCGGCCTTTCCCGCCTTTTCTTCAATCCCCTGGAAATCCTGTGGGACGTTCGCCAGACGGCGCGCCTTGCGGCGCTCTATTTGTCGCTCAGTGTTCCCTTCTTTGCCGCGGGCCTGGCCACAGGCTTGGCCTTTCGCACGCGTCCGGAAAAGATCCACCGGCTGTATCTCGCGGATCTTTCCGGAGCCGCCCTGGGCGCCGCCTTGGCGGTCGGCCTGCTGCAGACCGTGGATGCCGTCTGGGCCCTGAGACTGGTTTCGGCCGTGGCGGCCTCGGCGGCGCTCCTTGTTCGGGCGGGAAACTTTCTTTCCCGCGCTTCGATCTGTGTTCTGGCAAATCTGGCGCTCCAGGTTCTTGTGCCTCACGCCGCGTTGATGCCTTCCCCCAATCCGTACAAGGGCCTGGCCTACGCCCGAGAGCTTCCCGAAACCCGCCTTACGGCGGAGCGCTTCGGTCCCATGGGATGGGTGGCCGTGCTGGAAAGCCCTCGCGTGCCCTTTCGATCCCTTTCGGGATGGAGTCTTTCCTGCGCGGCGCAAGCCCCGTCCACGCCGCTGGGCCTCTTTGTGGACGGCGCCGGCCCTGTCCCCTCTCGTCGAGGCCGTCAGGTGCTCCTTGCAAGGTAAAGCTCCCAATGTTTCATGGATTTATGAGGGACTCCCTGAACACTTACCAGAATAGAGTGTTTGACCCAACTTATTATACCTGCTAAACAAAAAGGGTCCGGAAGCTGATTCCTGGCTTGCTTGTGATCTTTCCACCCATTTGCGAGGTCGGGAGCCTAACGGATCGGTGCCCCTTCGGTAATCTGAAATGGAGCTCATCGATGCAACCATGGACCGTCAGATATAAACCCATGCTGGTCTGGTTCCTACTCCTGCTGATCCTGGTCGATTCGCAGATATGTTTTCCCCAGGCTAAGGACTGGTATTCCCTTGATATTGAGCAGTGTCTGGAGGGGGAGGCCAAAAGCATCTGGAGCAGACCGATGGATGGAGAGGAATTCCAGTTCGGCGGTACTGACAGATATGCCGTCTATTGGCGAACGCTGATTCCACGCCTCGATGTATCGAAGTACCCGGATGCCCATTTCGAAATCCGAGGACAGTTCCCTCATGCAACCTACTTCTCCTTTCACTTGAATACCAGAAGAACCCAGTTTCTGAGTAAAATAACCGACGAGGACATAGCGCCGGATCAAGGTTCGGTCAATCCATTTCGGCAAGGCCACGAATATCGGAAAGGCAACAAATACACCATCTGCATAATCCAAGACGGCCAGCAGGGTAAAGTGAAAGAGCCCAATCTTCTTGTTATCCCGGAAGCTGGCAGCAAGGAATCCGAGTATGTCATTCTCTACCGCATGTATGAGCCCCTGTCAGGAAGGGATGGTGGGGTGAAATTGCCCTGCGTTTTCCTGGTGGCCAGGGAAGGTGTCATAGATGAAAACCTTTGGAGGGAGGAAAGCTGTAAAAGAATCAAAGGGGGCGGTGGAGTTCCGGGGTTTCTGTTTCCTTTTGAACAGAGGCTGGACAAGCGTTCACGGCGGCTGGCAAAACGCACCAAACAACCTGCTATTTTATATCATCCGCCTGATCCGATAGAATTTTTCATCGCAGACAATTTTTTCGGAATGATAAACCGAGCTTTTCCTGCATTGCCGGACTTCATGATTAAAAGCCGTCCGACGGGCGCTAATATGGACACCCGGTACTTGGCTGCCTTTCTGGATCCCTCCAAGGATGTAACAGGAATTCGGTTTAAGCCGCCCGTGGTTGGAAAGGATGTCCGATATTGGTCTGTCAGCGTCTATCAGCCTTTCAACGGATTGATGTATGCCTATGCTACGGCGAATTACAGGGATCTTCGACCCGATCCTGACGGCTGGATTACCATCATATTTACAGATGAAGGACAAAAGCCAACCTTTTTATATGACCCGGTCACGCATCAACCCTCTTCCGGAAAATATAACTGGATGCCTTATGGAAGCAAATATCCTTTGATTTGGTTCCGCTACCTACTTCCTTCACCACTTTTTCAGGAAAGTCCCGTCTACTACAAAGGGGATCCTTACGATACTAAAGCTATTAAAGCGCATATGAAAGAGTTTTATCCTAACGCAGCTTATTTTACGCGTAAAGAATTTGATGAACTGGTTCAAGAAGGAACGCTTTTGCAGCGGTTCCATAGCCAATAAAATGGTAAGCGTTTCGAAAAATAATACCGATGCTTCCTGCTATAGTTCATTTCTTTCACCCTTTTCGGTCGGTTGAGCTCAAGTTCTTTCCTGGATAGGACGGAACCGATTGTTCTCTGCCACCCGAGGTCTAGGCTCTGTATGCCCGCCGGGTTATAAATCCTCGTCCTTGACCGAAGCGCGGTGCTGTTTCGGGGGAGGGTTTTTATGGGCGCCCGATGGGCTGCGTGGATCTTAGTTTTTCTCGCTTTGTGGGCTTCGGCGGAAGTTTTGGCTGAGGAGCCGGACGGCCTCTTTGAAGCCAGGCGCGAGGGCATGGTTCGCGAGGTGTTGGCGGACATGGCCGCAACCGCTGCGGAAACGGGCCGAGGGACACTCTCGTCGGCGGTGCTCGAAGCCCTTCGCCGGGTGCCGCGCCACCGGTTCGTTCCGGAAAAGCTCGTGGATGCCGCCTATGAAAACAGACCCCTTCCCATCGGATACGGCCAGACCATCTCCCAGCCCTTTATTGTGGCCCTCATGACGGAACTTTTGGATCTTCCGGAAAACGCCACGGTTTTGGAAATCGGCACGGGTTCCGGCTATCAGGCCGCCGTTTTGGCTCATGTGGCCAAGGACGTCTACACCGTGGAAATTCTTCCCCCACTGGGGCAAAGCGCCGAAGCGCGGCTGAAGGCTTTGGGCTATGCCAACGTCCATGTGAAAATCGATGACGGCTATTTCGGCTGGAAAGAGCACGCCCCCTTTGACGGCATTCTGGTCACGGCCGCAGCTCCGCATATTCCGCCGCCTCTTCTTCAGCAGCTGAAACCCGAAGGAAAACTGGTCGTTCCCGTTGGGCCACCGTTTCTCACGCAGTATCTCACGGTGGTGGAGAAAGCTCGGGACGGCACGGTGACCACGCGCCAAGTGCTTCCCGTGGCCTTTGTGCCGCTCACCGGAAGAGGCGGCACGCCATGATTCCCGGCGCGGCGCTCTTTTTGCTCGCCTGTGCCGCGCTCGCCCACGAAGTCCTTTTGGTCCGCTTGCTTCACATCGTCCACGAGCATCATTTTGCCTTCATGATTCTCAGTCTCGCTCTGCTGGGCTACGGCGCAGGCGCCACGGGGCTCACCCTGGCCCAGCGCTTTCTGTGCAAGCGCCCGGCCGCCGTCTTTGCCGCAGCGGCGGTTTTTCTTTCCTGGGCGGTGCTTTTAAGCGTCCCCGGCCTTTCCCGCCTTTTCTTCAATCCCCTGGAAATCCTGTGGGACGTTCGCCAGACGGCGCGCCTTGCGGCGCTCTATTTGTCGCTCAGTGTTCCCTTCTTTGCCGCGGGCCTGGCCACAGGCTTGGCCTTTCGCACGCGTCCGGAAAAGATCCACCGGCTGTATCTCGCGGATCTTTCCGGAGCCGCCCTGGGCGCCGCCTTGGCGGTCGGCCTGCTGCAGACCGTGGATGCCGTCTGGGCCCTGAGACTGGTTTCGGCCGTGGCCGCCTCTGCGGCGCTCCTTGTTCGGGCGGGAAACTTTCTTTCCCGAGCTTCGATCTGTGTTCTGGCAAATCTGGCGCTCCAGGTTCTTGTGCCTCACGCCGCGTTGATGCCTTCCCCCAATCCGTACAAGGGCCTGGCCTACGCCCGAGAGCTTCCCGAAACCCGCCTTACGGCGGAGCGCTTCGGTCCCATGGGATGGGTGGCCGTGCTGGAAAGTCCTCGCGTGCCCTTTCGATCCCTTTCGGGATGGAGTCTTTCCTGTGCGGCGCAAGCCCCGTCCACGCCGCTGGGCCTCTTTGTGGACGGCGCCGGCCCTGTCCCCCTGTTTTCCAAGGACGCTTTTCCCGCGGATTTTTCCTTTCGAGACTGCCTCATGATCACCCTGCCCTACCGCTTGGCGGCTTTCAATCGACAAAGCCCCCAAGGGCTTCGGGCTCTTCTCCTCGGCCTTCACGGCAATCTGGAAACAGTGGTGGCCCGTTTGGAAGGCGTCGCTTTTCTGGACGTGGTGGAAAGAAACGCCCATGTGGCCCAGATCGTGCCTCACCTGGCCTGGGGGTTCGATTTCAAAGACGGCCTCGGCGCAGTGCGCGTCCATGTCGGGGATCCTCGACGAATCCTGCACAGGCATACGGAACACTATGACGTGATCCATCCGGTGACCGTGGGGGTTTTGAGCGCCTCGGCCGCCGGCGGAGCGAGCCTCATGGAAGTCCACGACGCCACCGTGGAAGCCTTCGGCACCTTCCTGGATCGATTGACTCCCGACGGCTACCTGGCTTTGCCGCACAGCCTCAGCGTGCCGCCTCAGGCCACGTTGCGGTTCGTCGCCACGGCCGAAGAAGCCCTAAGGCGCCGCGGGGCGGGGAGTCCGCAGCGCCACATGGCCGTGATCCATGACTGGAACACGGCGCTTTTGCTGGTTAAAAAAAGCGAAATAAGGTCCGAGGAGCAGGACTTCATTCGACGGTTCGCCGTCGAACGATCTTTCGACATGGCCTATCTTCCCGACATGACGCGAAAAGACGCCCAACGATTTCATGTGGCTTTCCAGGGGTCTTTGCACGGGGCGGTGACGGCCCTTTTGAGCGACCGTGCGAAAGAGTTCATGAAAACATTCCCGTTTTCCATTGAACCCGTGACGGACAATCGGCCCTATGTGTTTCATTTTTTTCGGTGGAAGACCTTTGGAGCGCTGCTTCGCGCGGAACACGGCCGGGGCGTGTCGCTCCTTTCCTGGGGTGTTCCGGTCCTTTTGGCGGCTCTGGCTCAGGCCTGTGCGGCCGCCGTCCTTTTCATCGCCGCTCCGTTGGCCTTTTCTTTCAAGGCGGTTTTCCGGAGATCCATGAAAACCTTTGGAAAAACCCTGATTTATTTCGGGTCTCTGGGTCTTGCGTTTCTTTTTGTGGAAACGGTCATGATTCAAAAAAACGTGTTTCTTCTGGGCCACCCTGTTTACGGCTTTGCCGGAACCGTCGGGCCCTTTCTTCTGTGGGCGGGCTTGGGAAGCCTGGCATCTACGGGGTGGGTGCGATGGCTGGAAACCAGACGCTTTTTGCGGCGCCGAAACGTTCTTTCTTTTACGGCCGTCTGTGCAGGGGCCATGGTGGGGTTTTACGGCATGGTCTGGGTCCATCTGGTGCCGTGGGCTCATGGGCTCCACGACGCTCTACGGTGGGCCTATGCGGTGCTGGGCCCCGCCCCCGTGGCGTTTTTTCTGGGTATGCCCATGCCTTTGGGATTGCGGTCCCTGGGATGCACCGACCCTGACCTTGTGCCGTGGGCGTGGGCCATCAACGGGTGCGCTTCGGTGATCAGCGCTCTTGCGGCCGCTTTGACCGCCATGACCTACGGCTTTGCCGCGGTTCTGGCCGCCAGCGCCGCCTTGTATGGACTGGCGGCTTCGAGCGCCCCCCGCATGGATGGATCGGCGTAAGAGCGGGCTTAAGGAGCCCGTTCGAAAACGCCTTATGTATCCTTTCGCCAATGGATGTCTGCCCTAAGCGTAGCCTTGGGATCGGCCCCCCACCGCCCCGAAGGGGCAAAGGATATCAGCCCAGGGCGCAGCCCTGGGTGAAGGGGCGCAGCCCTGGGTCCGAGGGGCGTAACCCATCCTCCGATGAGCCCTCCCCATGCGATGGGGTGTTTCTTTTGAACGCGACGCTGGGGTATCCTCATTGTGTTTCGCCCCGTTGGGGCTTGAATTTTTTGGGGATGCACGCCTCGACCCGGGGCTACGCCCCGGGCTATGATGTTTTGCCCCTTCGGGGCGACCGTTCCGCACACAACACGCCGCCCCCCGGAGGCGGCAATCCCAGCGCCCAAATCCATCGCCCCACGCCCAACGGCCACCGCCCCGAAGGGGCAAAGGATGTCCGCCCAGGGCCTTGCCCTGGGCCGGGATCGGCCCCACGCCCCGAAGGGGCAAAGGATATCAGCCCAGGGCGGAGCCCTGGGATGGGCAGGTCGGTCCCATTTTTACCAATTCTTAAGCCCCGGAGGGGCGTAACCCAGCCTCCGATGAGCCGTCCCCATGCGATGGGGTGTTTCTTTTGAACGGGACGCTGGGGTGTCCTCATTGTGCTTCGCCCCGTTGGGGCTTGAATTTTTTGGGGATGCACGCCTCGACCCGGGGCTACGCCCCGGGCTATGATGTTTTGCCCCTTCGGGGCGACCGTTCCGCACACAACACGCCGTCCCCCCGGAGGCGGCAATCCCAGCGCCCAAATCCATCGCCCCACGCCCAACGGCCACCGCCCCGCACGCACGCCGTCACATGCGGCTGGCGAAAAGACCCCGCGCTTTGTGAAATGGGCTTCAGCCGCGACCCCGCATCGCACCTTCGCCCACTTCTCCTCAAGGACGCCCCGAAAAGGCATTTTCAGACAGCCTTTCAGGGCGCCACGCACGCGCGAGGGTCTCTGTTGTTCCACGGCAGACCTTCTTGTATAAAGGCATGCAGCATGTTCTGAAAGCGATGGACTCCTCACGGCCGCACAAGGAAGCCCCATGGGCATGGTGGATGGGATTGCCGAAGCGATAAGACCCCTGGCGGAAAGGACGCCGTACCTGGTGGCGGTTTACGTCTTTGGGTCCACGGCCACGGGCCGGGCCACGAAACGGAGCGACGTGGATCTGGCCGTGCTCTTGGATCCCGACCCGGGGCCGGACTTCGATCTTCTGGGTTTCCTGGTGGAGGCGGAAAAGGTTCTGGGAAAAGCCGTGGATGTGGTGGTCCTCAACCGAGCCGGGGAGCACCTCAAGTACCTGGTTCGTCGGGACGGCATCCTGATCTACGATCGAGATCCCAGGGTGCGCAAGCGATTCGATCGCCACAGTCGAAAGAATTACGAGGATTTTCTCCATTACCACCGGCGTTATGTGAAGAAGATGCAGGAGCGGCTTGGCCATGGTGGATGAAGTGCTGATTCAGCGCCTGTGTTCGGATATTCAAGCCAATGTGCAGCTCCTGCGCGATGCGAAGGACATCACCTGGGAAGTGTATGGCCGGGACCCTCGGTCCCGTCGGTTCGTGGAAAGAACCCTGCACATCCTTGTGGAGGCCTGCATCGATATCGCGCACCATATCATCTCGGACCAGGGATTCGAGGAGCCGGGCTCTTACGGCGAGGCCTTTCGAATTCTTGCCGCCCATGGAATTCTGCCTTCCGAGGAGGCAGGGATTTATGAGCGAATGGCCCGGTTCCGGAATCTCCTGGTTCATTACTACGAAAGAATCGACGATGCCGTGGTCTATGGCGTCTTCAGGAACCACCTGCACGATTTCGAACGCTACGTCGGCCACATCCTGAACTATCTGCAAAAACAGAGCAACGGTGCGTGAAAAGTTCTCCCCTGAAAAGAAAAACCCTCGGTTTCCCGAGGGCTTGCGTGTATGGAAAGGGCTTTGCTGATTCGTTGCCTTGGTGGAGATGACGGGAGTCGAACCCGTGGCCTCAGCCTTGCGAAGGCTGCGCTCTCCCATCTGAGCTACATCCCCACGTGAAAAGTGGGAATCCTATAGCGCTTTTGCGGGATGGTGTCAAGAACGGCGTCATGGAAAGTGGGTGCGCGTGGGGAACCTTTTGGGGATGACCCGCGAGTCGTGCATAGACGTCGCCTCGTGCGGCGCTCCTACAGAACGGACGGCGGATGGGAGGCCCGAATGAAACACCTCTAAGGGCGAGCAATGGCTCGCCCGTTGCGGTTTCCCTGGGAACGCGGGCCTCTGGCCCGCACTCAGGGCGGGCGGGACGCCCGCGGTCCCAAGGGGGTAAAGAGGGGTTCTCGGTCAAACGGCGCCAGGACAATCAAGGCATCGACCGGGTTCCTTCTTCCGGCAGGGCCACCTGGTGATCGGTGCTGAACTGGTAGTCCTTAAAGACATGTTCGGCGCTGAGAATCTGGTACGTGCCATCAGGATTCTTTCGCGTGGTTTCCTTCAGCCGAAAGGTGGTGTGGCCGCAGGTCCAGCACTGATAGCGGCGCATGTGGCTGCACAGGCACGTTTTCTCAATCTTTTGGCGTTTATCGGCGCCGCCGTTGTGCGCCGCCTGGTAGTAGGCTTCCAGGTACGCGCAGCGCCCCGAGCCGTCCAGAAGGTAGCCGTAGGCTTCGCAGGCGGGTCGCACTCGATGGGACACGGCCGGGCAGTCTTTGAGCATGCGCATGGGGTAGCCCGTAGGCGAAAGCATGTTGACCTCGATGTCTTCCGCCTCCGCCTGAAAGTAGCGCTGTTTCACTTCCTCCGGAAGCCCCGATTCCCGGGTCACGGTAAAGCGGGTGGCCACCTGGACGGCGGCGGCTCCTGCTTCCATGTATGCCACGGCGTCCGAGCCCGTGAAAATGCCGCCCGCCGGAATCACCGGCATGCAGAGCCCTTCCTTTTTCAGGTACTGCATGACCTCATGAAAAATGGTTTTGAGATCGAATCGATGCCAGTCCAAGCCGAAGCCCAGGTGCCCGCCCGCCAGGGGGCCTTCCACCACCACGTAATCGGGCGGGCGATTGAGGCGGGCCGCCTTCATCAAAAAAAGTTTCAGCGCCCGAACCGAGGAAACGATGATGCCCAACAGAGCCTGGCGAAAGCGAGGGTGGTCGGCCATGAGGGCAAAGCTGGTCAGGTGCAGCCCCGCGCTCAGCGTAATGCCGTCGATGCCCGCATCCAAGGCCGCCTTGAGGCGCGCCTGAAGGGTTTCCTTGGGGTTTCCCATGGTGAGCTTTTCCATGCAGTTGAGAAAGATCAGTCCCGGCCCCCTCTTTCTCGCCATGGTCTCGGTTACGTACAGCCGGGTGGCTTCCGCCACCGGAGCGGCTTCAAAGCGCACACCGGACTTGTCCGGTCGTTTCACGTTGGCCCGATAATGCCGAAGTTTTTCCGACACGAAATGGGTCCCGTGCACGTGATCGGTCACCGCCGGCATCATGGCATCGGAGATGTGCCCGATGCCGCCGAGTCTGGCGGCTTCCAGAGCCAGTTCGGTGGTGGAGATGTTCACGCCCATGCCGCCGATCACCAAGGGAACCACGTCCTTTCCCGCCACTTTCCATCGAAAATCGTCCAGTCTTTTGCCCATGGCTTTTGCCTTTCCACGGACCTCGGCTTGTCTTTCCAAGGAGCCCGCGCATAAAATGAATGACATTCAGTCCATCCTGGATACCATGAATGCCGTGCCTTGGGAAAGAGCCAAGAAAAAGGAGGGGGAAAGATGCTGAGTGAACTGCAGAAAAAGGCCGCCCAGGCCATCGTCAACGTCTTTGAAACCGGTCGCCCTCAGGGCGACTACGGCAAGGTCACCTATCATCCCAAGGATCCCGGCGAATTGACCTACGGCCGATCGCAAACCACGCTGGCCAGCGGAAATCTTTATCTTCTGGTGCGGGACTACTGTGCCGCACCGGATGCGGCCTTTGGGCCGGATCTTTCCATTTATCTGGATCGGCTGGCCAACCGGGATCGTTCCCTGAACTTTGACGAGCGCCTCAAGGGCCTTTTGCGTGAGGCCGGCCAGGATCCCGTGATGCGGGACTGTCAGGATCGCTTTTTCGATCGCGTCTACTGGGAACCCAGCCTCACCGCAGCGAAAAACATGGCCATTGCTTCGGCTTTGGGGGTCTCCGTGGTCTACGACAGCCGGGTGCACGGATCCTGGCAGCGCCTTCGCGATCTCACCACGGACCAGATGGGAAACCCGTCGCAGGTGGGGGAAAAGGCCTGGATCGAAGGCTACGTGCGCCGCCGCCGGGACTGGCTTGCGCAGCACAGCAATGCGCTGCTTCGAAAAACCGTGTACCGCATGGAAAGCTTTCGCAGCCTCATGGATCAGGACAAGTGGGGTCTGGAACTGCCCTTCGTGGTGCGCGGCGTGCTCATCGATGCCTCGGTGCTTCTTGAGCCTGCCGTGCGTGTTTCGGCCGAAGATGCGGATGCGGCGCGCCTGCTTCGGCTGCAGACTCCGGCCTTGCGCGGCAGCGACGTGCGCCGGCTTCAGGAAGCTCTGGTCAGAGCAGGCCATGCCGTGACGGTGGACGGCGTGTTCGGGCCCGAGACGGCCCAGGCCGTCCGAGCGTTTCAAAAGGCTTCGGGGCACCTTAAAGCGGACGGCATCGTGGGGCCGGCGACCCGGGCGGCCTTGGGGCTTGAGTCGTAAGGGATGGTGGCAAGCGGGTTGGCTATCCAAGAAACGAGGGGGCCTCGAAAGGAGCGCGGCTTTTCGCCGTGAGGCGGCACGGCGCGGCAAAGAGCCGCTCCTTCACGATTCGGAGGCTGGGTTACGCCCCTTCACCCAGGGCGAGCCCTGGGCGGACATCCTGTGCCCCTTCGGGGCGTGGGGACGGTCTCATCCCAGGGCTACGCCCTGGGATGACATCTTTTGCCGAAAGGATACAAGAGGCGCTCTCGGGCAGGCTCCTAGTCGTCGGACGAGGTGGAGGGACCGGAGGAGGAGGAGGAGGAGGATGAGGACGCGGCGCTTTCTGAACTGCTTCCCGTCCCGCTTTCGGCGCCCTTTTTGGAATGGGTGTTGTCGTTTTGTTTCCTTCCGGCATAGTCGGTGACGTACCAGCCGGACCCTTTGAGGTGGAACGTGCTCATGGAAATCATCTTGCGCAGCGGCCCACGGCAATGGGAACATTCGGTCAGGGGCGCATCGGAAAAACGTTGCATGGCTTCGGTGATCTGACCGCACTGGGTGCATTCGTATTCGTAGATGGGCATAAAAGTTACCTCCTTACCGCTTCGGGCGAAATCTATGGTCTGTAGTGCACAAGATGTTTCGGGCGCATTATAAGGTCGCGGAACGCCATGTCAAGCCCTGCGGGCCGCGGCGCGGCGTCTTTTTTGAGCCTCCGTGGATTGCAATCGGCATCCCTTTTCTTTATGATCGCCGCACCCGGAATCGGAAGGACGAGGGGCGGGGAAAAAGAGCAGGCGGGCTGCAGCCGATGCATCGAGGAGGGAATCATGAAAAGACGGCGGGGAAAGACTCTTTGGGTCGTGGTGTTGGGCACGCTGTTGGCTTTATGGTCTTCGGCGGCGCTGCAGGCGGAAGAAAAGCCCTTTCTCTTCGGGCTGCTTCTGGTGGGCCCCTTCAATGACAGGGGGTGGAGCCAGGCGCACTACGAGGCGGGCCTTTCTCTGGAAAAGAAAATCCCCGGCGCCAAAATGCTCTACATCGACAAGGTCAATCCGGCGGACCGTCCCGGGGTGACCATTCCCCAGGTGGTGGACGACCTGGTGTCCAAAGGGGCCAAGTTCATCATCGCCAATTCCGACGACATGAAGGACGGCATTCGGGAAGCGGCGGCTCGGCACCCGGACGTCCTTTTTGTTCATGTCTCCGGGGACGACGTGCTCACGGGCAAGGCCACGCCCAATTTATCCAACCTCATGGGCCGCATGGAATACGGCAAGATGATGGCCGGCTTCGTGGCGGCCCTGACCACCAAAACGGGAAAGATCGGCTATCTCGGCCCGCTTATCAACGAAGAAACCCGCCGTCTTGCCGCCGCAACCTATCTCGGGGCGCGTTACGCCTGGACCCAGGTACGCAAACAACCGGCGGACCAGCTCGCCTTCAAGGTCACCTGGATCGGCTTTTGGTTCAACATCCCCGGCGTGACCGCCGATCCCACACAGGTGGCTCAAAATTTCTACAACAGCGGCTATGACGTCATCGTTTCGGGGATCGACACCACCGAAGCCCTCACCGTGGCGGCCCAGAAACGCACGGAAGGCCGCCAGGTCTGGGCGGTTCCCTACGACTACAAAGGCGCCTGCGACCCCGCCCCGGACGTGTGCCTCGGCGTGCCCTACTACAACTGGGGGCCGGGTTACACCGAGCTGCTTCGAGCGGCCATGTCGGGATCCTGGAAGCCTCAGTGGTTGTGGCTCGGCCCCGACTGGAAAGACATCAACAGCGAAGAAACCAGCTCCATCGGCTTTGTGAAGGGCAAGGCCCTCAGTGCCGACGTGAGCGAGGCTTTGGATCGGTTCATCGCCGATTTGGCTTCCGGTGCGGTCAACCTCTTTGCCGGGCCGCTCCATTACCAGGACGGCTCGGTGTTTGTGCCGGCCGGAGCCACAGCCTCCGATCGGGACATCTGGACCATGAAACAGCTTTTGCAAGGCATGGAAGGCCAAAGCAGCGCCAAGTAAGACCAGGGTTGATGCGGAATCCTGGAGGCGGTGCGCTTGGATGAGCGGACCGCCTCTTGTGTTCCGAACCTTTTGCGTGGCGCGAGGCAAATCCCCGTTTTTGGGAAAAGACGTCCTATATGAGGGTGGCACCGTCCAAGGATCCATGGACATCGAACTTCGAAACATTCATAAATTTTACGGACCTGTTCATGCCAACCGAGGCATCGATCTCACGGTGCAGGCGGGAACCATCCACGGCATCCTCGGGGAAAACGGCGCCGGCAAAAGCACCCTCATGAAGATTCTTGCCGGAGCTGTCCCCAAATCCGACGGAGAAATCCTGTTGGACGGCCGTTCCGTGACCTTGGCTCATCCGGCGGAAGCCTCCCGATGGGGTATCGGCATGCTCTATCAGGACCCTTTGGATTTTCCGCCCATGACGGTCCTGGAAAATTTTATGGTCGGGCGGCCCCGCCATCCCAAAAGGAGCGCTCGGCACTGGGCGGAAACCTTGGCCGGCCTGTGCGTCGATTTCGGCTTTCGCCTTGACCCCGAAGCCCCATTGGAAAGCTTGACCCTCGGAGAACGCCAGCAGCTGGAACTCCTGCGGCTTCTTTCCCTGGGCTCACGCCTCCTCATTCTGGACGAACCCACCACGGGCATCTCTTCGGAGCAAAAAGAACTTCTGTTCCGCGCCCTGCGTCGCCTCGCCCACGACGGCAAAACGGTCCTTCTCGTCTCGCACAAACTGGAAGACGTGGAAAACCTGTGTGGCCGGGTGACCGTGCTCCGCCAAGGGCGGGTGTGCGGCACCCTGGAAGCCCCGTTTCATGCCCGGGACATCCTCTCGCTCATGTTCGGAAACCCGCCCGCCCCGCCTCAGAAAACACGCCGCACCTTTTCGGAAAGGACTCTGGAATTCCGTGGTGTGAGCGGCCTCGGGGGTCGCGCGGGACTTCGAGACGCTACGGCGACGTTTCGAAAAGGCGAAGTCGTGGGCCTTGCCGGTTTGGAAGGAAGCGGCCAGGGGGTGTTTCTGCGCCTCGCCGCGGGCCTGCAGCCGCCCGTGCATGGCACGATCCGTTTGTTCGGAAACGATGTGACCGGGTCCGATTACCATGTTTTTCGTCGTCGCGGCGTCGCCTTCGTGCCGGAAGGACGGCTGGAGGAAGGGCTCATCGCCGGGTTGACGCTCACGGAACATTTCGCCCTGGCGGCGTGTGAGCCTCGGCTGTGCGTCCCGTGGGAGGCGGCGCGCCGAACGGCCCAAGAGCGGGTGGATCGGTTTCGAATTCGCGGGGGTCCCGAGACGACGGTCGATGCCTTATCGGGCGGAAACCAGCAGAGGCTTCTGCTTTCCCTGATCCCGCCCGAAGCGTCCGTGCTTTTGCTGGAACAGCCCACGCGGGGTTTGGACGTGGAATCCAGCACGTGGGTGTGGGAGCATCTGTTGCGTCGAGCCGACGCCGGCGCCACCATTGTCTTCAGTTCCGCGGAATTGGACGAAATTCTCATGACCGCGGACCGCGTCCTCGTCTTTTTCAACGGCCGCATTCTTTTGGACGTGAAGGCCGAAGACGCCCATCCGGATCTTTTGGTCAGCGCCATTGCCGGGCGCGTTTCGCTCTGAAACGGGAAAGGACCTCATGAGACCGCCGTCGTCTTCAGGAGAAGTCGTGCAGCGTTTTCTGTGGACACTTCTTTTGGCCTTGGGGCTCAGTTCCGCCATGGTGGCCTTGGGGGGCGCTTCTCCTCTGGAAGCCTACCGGCACATCCTTGCCGGGTCTTTGGGATCCTGGGCCAAGATCACCCAGGTGCTTCGTGTCTGGGTGCCGCTCACCCTCTGTTCCCTGGGGCTCCTTTACACGTTCCAGATCGGGTTGTGGAACATCGGCGTGGAAGGCCAGGTCGTCCTGGGGGCCGTGGGGGCCACCGCCTTGGTGCGCTGGGGGCTGGGAGCTCCGCCGCACTGGGTTATTCCCGCGGCTTTGGTCGGTGCTGTTCTGTGCGGCGGGCTATGGGCCTTGGCGGCCGGTGTTTTGAAAACGCACGCCGGCGTCAACGAAATCTTTGCCGGCCTCGGCCTCAATTTCGTGGCCACAGGCCTGCTGTTGTGGCTTATTTTCGGGCCGTGGAAACAGCCGGGCATCGCCAGCATGAGCGGCACGGAAACCTTTCCGCAAAGCTATTGGTTTCCCACGGCGGGCGGCTGGGCCGTTTCGCCGGAGGCCGTCGTCGCCGTGTCGGCCCTCCTCGGCATGGTCGCCTGGAGCCTTCGAGCCACGCGCCTTGGGCTGGCCCTCAAGGCCATCGGCCGAAACGACCAGGCCGCCTTCCTTTTGGGCCTGAGCCCTCCTCGGTGGATGCTTCTGGCCATGATGCTCGCCGGGGGCTTGGCGGGCCTGGCCGGGGCGTACCAGGTTTTGGCCGTCTATCACCGACTCATCCCCAACATCTCCAGCCAGTACGGGTACCTCGCCCTGCTCGTGGTGATGCTCGCCGGCTTTCGATGGCAGGGCATCCCCTTCATCGCCTTTTTCTTTGCCGCCTTGAACGTGGGAAGCATTCAGCTGCCCATGATGTTGCGCATGGATTCGTCCCTTGCGGGCGTCATTCAGGGCAGTCTGGTCTTGGCGGCCTTGGCGGTTCAGGGAATGGCGTGGCGGCGGAGGACAGCGTCATGAGCGAGTGGCTCTTGTCCCTTTTCGTGGCGAGCCTTCTAGCGGGAGCGGCGCCTTTGATTCTGGCCTCCATGGGAGAAACCCTCACGGAAAAGGCGGGCCTCATCAACCTGTCCTTGGACGGCGCCATCCTGCTTTCGGCCATGACGGGTTTTGCGGCGGCCGTGGAAACGCAAAGCCTTCTCGTCGGATTTGCCGCCGGGGCGGTGACGGGAGCGGCCACGGCGGCGGTGGTGGCCCTCATGAGTCTTTATCTCGGCCAATCCCAGGTGGCCGTGGGGTTTGTCTTGACCCTCACAACCAAGGACCTGGCCTATTTCTTGGGAAACTCCTATGCGCGGATTCCCGGGCCGCAGGCGCCCGTCTGTGCCGTGCCGGGCCTGGAAGCCCTGCCGTGGTTGGGCCCCGCCCTTTTCCGGCACACGTTGGTCACTTACGGGGCCATGGCGGCCATCGCCCTGACGTGGTTTTTTCTGTATCGAAGCCGAGCGGGTTTGGTGTTAAGAGCGGTGGGGGAAAATCCTCAAGCCGCCTTCGCCCGGGGCATCGATGCTCGGTCTGTGCAGTTCTTTTATGCGGTGGTCGGGGGGCTTTTGGTGGGGCTCGCCGGCGCCGCGTTTTCTTTGAGCGTCAAACCCGGCTGGGGGCGTCCTCAGGGGGCCGAAGGCATGGGGTGGATCGCCCTGGCGCTGGTCATTTTCGGCGGATGGCATCCCCTGAAGGTGGCCGTCGGGGCGTATCTCTTTGCCGTGCTTCAGATGCTGGGCATCACCTTCCAGGGCATGTGGCCGTCCATTCCGTCCCAAGTGTTCCAGACGGCCCCGTTCCCGCTCATGATTTTTGCCTTGGTCCTCATGCACGTGAGCCAAAGGCCCCAGGTGGAACGGTGGGCCGCCGACCGACCCTGGGCGCAGCGTGTGCTGCGGTTTGTGCGGGCTCGAGCGCCGCGAGCCTTGGGACGGCCCGTCCTCGACCGATGACACCCCCCACCCCAAAAACGTCGGTTGGGGGGAGCGCCGCGAACCCCCACAAAAAAACGTCGCTTCCCAATCCCCCTCTCCCCTCATCACATCCCCCTCCCTCTTCTGGAAGCTTTCCCGAAAATGCCTTCGGGAGGTTCTCTGCAAAAAATGGGTGAAGGTGTGGTGCGGGGTCGCGGCTAAAGCCGCTCCTACAAAATGCGGTGTCCTTTAGGCAGCGTTGTGACGGCTTGTGTGCGGGGCCGTCGCCCCAAAGGGGCGAAATATCATAGCCCGGGGCGGAGCCCCGGGTCGGGGCGGCCGTTGCAATGAAGATATAAGCCCTGAAGGGGCGAAACACATGGCTTAGGGAGGTACCCCATCGCATGGGGACGGCACATCGGAGGTTAGCTTACGCCCCTTCGGGGCTTAAAAATTGGCAAAAATGAGAACGATCTCCTCATCCCAGGGCTACGCCCTGGGCTGACATCCTGTGCCCCTTCGGGGCGTGGGGGATCCCGTCCCAAGGCTATGCCCTGGGCTGACATCCTTTGGCGAAAGGATACAAAAGGCATTGCCGGACAGTCTCCTCGGCCCGCCCTCCGTCTTTACGCGGAAACGCGCGCCGGATGCAGCGCTTTCAGGCGGGCTTCCAGGATTTCCACGTGAAGCTTTTCTTCGGCGATGATGTCTTGCAGGGCCTTGGCGCTTTCCCCCTCGTCCATGAACCCGCGGAGCATATCGTAAAAAAGGATGCTGTCCTTTTCAAACTCCAGGGCTGTTTCCAGGATCTTTTCGACGCTGTCCAGATCGGCGGGATCCACTTCCTTGAGGCTGAAGGTCTGGTCGCCGATCATGGACTGCAGCAGATCGCCGCTCACTTCCTGAACCCAGCGCTCTTCGTCTTCCCTCTCGCGGCTCAATCGTTCCCGCATCGCCTCGAACCACTGCGCATGGCGGGCTTCATCCCCGGCAAGCTCTTGAAGGATTTGCCGAAGTTGAGAATCTTCCTGAATGTCCATGGCCTTGCGGTAAAATTTTTCGCCGTTTTCTTCGATACGCACGGCCATCTTGAGCACTTCCACGGCGTTGAACATGGGCTGTGCCTCCTTGGGAACGGGGAAAAAGACTGGGCGCGCTCATGGGGCCTTTGAGGCCTCGACGGATTCGCGAAACTATCGCCCTATGGCGTTGAAACTGTCAAGTGACCCGAGAAAGGCAAAAATGCTAGGAAGTGACGGGTTCTTGGACAAGCATCGGGAGTGGCGCGGCCGTCGAAATCGCCACGGACGAGGAAACCACGGGGGAAGGTTTGTGGCCTTTTGGCCGCCGTGCGCGACGACGCGGGCGCCGGCACGCTACGGTGGGTTCACCGTGATGCCCAACTCACCGGGATCTTCAGGACATCCCGCCGAAGCTTCGCCGTGCACGGTCCTGCTATTTCAGAATGGACACGTTGGGGTTCGCTGCGCTCACCCCAACCTACGGGTGTCGTGCAGCGGCTTGGAGGACTTGTTCCCGCGAAGGCGATTGGGTAAAAGGAGGCGCTCGTCGAAAAGCCGAAAAAGGGGGCCCCGTGACAGGCCGAGGGTATGCTTTGTGGCAATCGCTGTGGGACGAACCGGCTGGATCCGCACGCCGCCGCTTCGCCATCGGCCTCCTTTCGCCCCTGGAGGCGCTCTACGAAACCCTGCGTCGCCGGGACCAAGCCAAACGGCTGCGCCGCCGACGAAGCCTTCCCGGCTGCGTCATCAGTGTGGGGAACATCACCTTGGGCGGCACGGGAAAGACGCCGGCCGTGTTGTGGATCGCGCGGACGTTGCACAAAGCGGGATTTTCCGTGGCCGTCCTGAGTCGCGGGTACGGCCGCCGGGGATCGGGTGTGGAAAAGGTGCGGCTCGACGGGCCTCTTCACAAGAACGCCGAGCGATACGGCGATGAGCCGGTGCTTCTGGCACGCCGCCTTCCTTGGGCTGCCGTCTGGGTCGGCGCGGACCGCCGGGACGCGGGCATGCGCGCCGTGGCGCACGACCGGCCCGATGTGTTTGTCCTGGACGACGGCTTTCAGCACGTGCAGCTCCATCGAGACCTGGATCTGGTCCTTTTGGATGCGGCCCGCCCGACGGGAAACGGCCGGCTTCTGCCGGCGGGCCCTCTTCGGGAACCGCCGCAGGCCCTGGAGCGGGCGCACGCCGCCATTTTCGTGGGAGACACCGAAAACCCGTCCACAGCGGCCGAGTCCCTGCGGCAAGGGCCTCTTTTGGGAAAACCCGTTTTTCAGGCCCGGCCCGTCATCGGGGGCTTTTTTCAGGCCGCGCAGGCGGACTTTCCGGTGCCGCAGGAAGACCTTTCCCGTGCGCCGTGCATCGCCGTTGCGGGGATCGCCCGACCGCAGCGGTTCTTTTCCGCTCTGGAGGCCATGGGGGTGGCGTGCCTTCGGCGTTGTGCTTTTCCGGACCACCATCGGTGGACGCCGAAAGACGAGCGGGGGCTTCTTCGTGTGGTGCAGGAAACCGGCGCCCGGTGGATCGTCACCACGGAAAAGGACGCGGTGCGCCTTCCGCCTTCCTTGGCCAAGCGGGCGGTTTACGCCGCCATGGATCTGGATTTCGGCCCGGATGCGGACCGGTTTCGAGACGTTCTTCTCCACGCGGTCCGATGGTGGAGACGGTCCTGATGCCGTCCGGCCGATGACGGAAGGGATTGACGGGACAGGAGTGTTGTCCATGGTGGATCATTGGCCCGCCTTGGTGCGGGTGCTTATCGTCTTTTTCGCCATTCTCGCGGCTATTCGAAAGAAGGTGTCCTTGGGAAACGCTTTCTTTTTCGGCTCCGTCGCCTTGGGATTTCTTTTTTCCATGGGGCCCGCGGATGTGGCCGTCTCCGTCTTTCGATCCTTCACTCATGCCAAGACCCTGTCCCTGGCGGCCATCGTCTCGCTCATTCTGGTGCTCAGCCACAGCCTGGAAGCCGTGGGCCAAATGGAACGGCTGCTTTCCAGCTTTCAGGGCCTGGTGCGCACGCCGCAGTTCAATCTCGTCATCTTTCCGTCTCTGATCGGGCTGTTGCCCATGCCCGGAGGCGCCATCTTTTCGGCGCCCATGGTGAAGACCTTGGGGCGTGCGTTTCGTTTTACGGGAGATCAGCTGAGCTACATCAACTACTGGTTTCGGCACGTCTGGGAATACTGGTGGCCCCTGTATCCCGGTGTCCTTCTGACGACCACCCTGGCCGGATTGGACCTGTGGGTGTTTGTGCTGGCTCTGTTCCCCATGACGGTTGTCGCCGTCGCCGCGGGATATCTGCCTCTTTCATTCCCCGCAGAAGCTGCAGCGCAGGATTCGAATCCGTCAAGCGGCGCCGCTTCGGGAAAGCAACCCCCTCTGCGGCCTTTCCTTCGGGAGCTCACGCCCATTGCCATGGCCATTCTGGGCGGCTTGGGATTGGGTTTCGTGCTTTCCCTGACCCTTCCCTCGAAAATTTCCATCGCCAAGGAACTTGGCCTTATTGTGGCCCTTGCGGCAAGCATTCTGTGGGTCTGGCACGGCGGCGGCCTTTCGGCCGGGGAGCGGCTGCGCATTCTCAAGCGCCGTCAGCTCTGGGACATGTTCTACATGGTGGGATCCATTCTGGTCTTTAAAGGCATTCTGGAAGACGCTCACGCCGTGGAAGCCATCAGTCGGGAACTTCTCGCCATGAAAATCCCCCTGATGCCCATCACCGTGATCCTGCCGTTCCTTGTGGGCATGGTGGCAGGGATCACCATCGCCTTTGTCGGAACGACCTTTCCCATCCTCATCTCTCTGGTGCACAGCTTCGGCGAGGCCCAGGGCATCCTGGGCTATATGATGCTGGCGCTGGTGAGCGGTTTCATCGGAGTGCTCCTCTCGCCCTTGCATCTGTGCTTGCTTCTTTCCAACGAGTACTTCGGCACCTCCCTCACCAAGGTCCTCAGGCTGGTGGCCCGCCCTTGTGCGGTGCTGCTGGTGTGCAGCATGGCCTATTTCTTCTTTCTTCGTGGCCTGCTTTGAAAAAACGGCCCGGCGCTTGTTTCGGTGGGACTCTTTCTGTAATCTACAGAGCCTTGCAGCCCGCAGACACCATTTCCACGGGAAAGGGGGAGGACGACCATGCAACCCAAAACCAAACTGACCCTTCAGACGCTGATGGCCTGTGTGCTTTTTCAGGGCGTTGTGCTGGGCGCCTTTTTCTGGGTGGGCCGGGACGTGCTGCAGAGCCTCCTGGCGCACATTCAGCCGTTTCTGGGAAGCCAGGGCGGAAGTGCTCCGCAGGACGTGGTCACCGCGCTCACCCGCATGGAAGCGCTGATGCACCAAAGCCTGCGCTACCTTCCCGTCGTGGTGTTCGGGTTGGGAGGCATCGGCCTCCTTTTTCTCTGGATCGTGGTTCAGGCCATGGGTCGGCGTGCCATGGACCACGCGGTGGCGGCGGCGTCTCAAACCGACCGGGTGAAAGTCCAGGTGGATCGACCCGCATCCAGGGACGCCGAAGTGCTTCCGGAGGACATGGATCCGAAGGCCGTGGGCGCCGTCCAAATCCTTTCCGTTCTGCAACGCCAAGGGCGCCTCATCGATTTTCTGGAAGAGGATCTCAGCCGCTACGAGGATGCCCAGATCGGCGCGGCGGTGCGCAGCATCCACGAATCCTGCAAGGCGGCGTTGGCCGAATGTGTGCACTTGGAAACCGTGATGGCTCAGGAGGAAGGCTCCATGGTGACCGTGCCGTCGGGCTTCGATCCGGCGTCCGTGCGCCTTACGGGAAACGTTTCCGGGGATCCGCCCTTTCGCGGCGTGCTTCGCCATCGAGGCTGGCGCATTCGAAAGGTATCCCTTCCGACGTTCACGGCCCAGGTAGGCAAGGAACGGATCGTCGCCCCGGCCGAAGTGGAAATCGTCGGGGAGGAATAAGGAGGTTTTGTTGTCTGATTCTCCTTGTGTGGTCGGTGTGGATTTGGGGACCACCCATTCGGTGATGGCTTGGGCCGCCATGGACGGCCCCCAAGGAGCCGAGGCGGACATCGCCATCGTGCCCGTGCCTCAGGTGGTCGCTCCGGGGGAAGTGAAGCCGCGTCCCCTTTTGCCCTCTTTTTTGTTTCTGCCGGGACCGCACGATGTCCCGCCGGGCAGCCTCGCCCTGCCCTGGGCGGACGATCCCGGCTGGGTCGTGGGGGAATTCGCCCGGGAACGGGGCGCCGAAATCCCCAACCGGCTCGTGGCGTCGGCCAAATCCTGGCTGTGTCATGCGGGGGTGGACCGCACGGCGCCCATTTTGCCGTGGGACGCGCCCAAGGACGTGCGCACGGTGTCCCCCGTGGAAGCCTCCACCTTCTATCTGCGCCACCTGAAGGATGCCTGGAACCACATGATGGCCCGCGCCGATGCAGCCAAACGGCTGGAACATCAGGACGTGTACCTCACCGTACCCGCCTCCTTTGACGCCGTGGCGCGGGAACTCACGGTCCAGGCGGCGCGGAATGCCGGCTTGGAACGGCTCACCTTGCTGGAAGAGCCCCAGGCCGCCGTGTATGCCTGGCTGGCCCAGCAGGGGGACGGATGGCGGGACGTTCTTCACGTGGGCGATGTGGTGCTCGTGTGCGATGTGGGAGGCGGCACCACGGACTTCAGCCTCATCGAAGTCATCGACGAAGACGGCGCCTTGGCCCTGCGGCGCATCGCCGTGGGAAACCACGTGCTTCTGGGCGGGGACAACATGGACCTGGCTCTGGCCCATGCCGTGCGGGCCAAACTGGCCGCCTCGGGCACGCGGCTGGATGCCTGGCAGTTTCGCGGCTTGTGGCACCAGTGCCGGCGGGCCAAGGAAAAGCTTCTGAGCCGCCCGGCGCTGGAAAGCGTTCCCCTGACGGTTCTGGGTCGAGGCTCATCGCTCATCGGCGGCACCATTCGCACGGAACTCACCCGCAGCGAGCTGGAAAGCACGCTCCTCGAGGGCTTTTTTCCCGAGTGTGCCGCGGATGCGGAACCTGTGCGGAGCGTCCGCGTCGGGGTTCGGGAGATGGGCCTTCCCTACGAAACGGACCCGGCGGTGACACGCCATCTCGCCGCTTTCCTCGCCCGGCATCTCAGCGCTCGAGGATCCGACGGCCCTCGGGCGCCCACCCATGTGCTCTTTAACGGCGGTGTCATGAAGCCCCGCAGCGTGCGGGATCGTATCCTCACCATCCTGTCCGGCTGGTATCCCGATGCGCCGCCTCGAGAACTCCCCGCCGAAGATCTGGACCTGGCCGTGGCCAAGGGGGCGGCGGCCTACGGGCGGGTGCGCCGTGGGTTCGGGTTGCGCATTCGGGCCGGAGCGGCCCGGAGCTACTACATCGGGATCGAATCGGCCATGCCGGCGGTGCCCGGTGTGCCCACCCCCGTCAAGGCCCTGTGTGTCATCCCCTTCGGCTTGGAAGAAGGCAGCACCCTGACGATTCAAGAACGGGACTTCGGCTTGGTGGTCGGAGAACCCGCCGCCTTTCCCCTCATGGCCTCCACCACCCGAAAGGACGACGCGCCGGGCGAAGTGGTGGAAGACTGGACGGGCGAAATCAGCGAAGTCATCACCATGGAAACGGCGCTCACCCCCACGGACGACGAAGCAGGCGGCACGGTGGTGCCCGTGCGGCTGGAAGCCGCTTTTACGGAAACGGGGGTCCTGGAGCTGTGGTGTGTCCATCGGGACGACCCGCAACGCCGCTGGAAGCTCCTCTTCAACCTGCGAGAAACCGACGACACCCTATGATGCTCGAATCTTCCCCGTCCCGCTACGTCGTGGGAATCGACCTGGGAACCACCAATTCCGCCGTGGCCTATGTGGACCGGCGAACCGCGCCGGAAGGAAAACCGTCGGCCGCTATCCACGTCTTTTCCGTGCCGCAGCTCGTGGCCGTCGGGGAAACGGCCCGCCGGACCCTGCTCCCGTCTTTTCTGTATCTTCCCGGCCCGTACGATCTTCCACCGGGGGCGACGGCCCTTCCGTGGGATCCTCAGCGGCCTTATGCCGTGGGGGAATTCGCCCGGGAACAGGGGGCCCTCGTTCCCGGACGACTGGTGTCTTCGGCCAAGTCCTGGCTTTGCCACGCCGCCGTGGACCGGCAAGCGCCCATCCTGCCGTGGGGAGCGCCCAAGGATGTTTCCAAAGTCTCACCCGTGGACGCCTCCGCCCGATACCTGCAACACATGCGGGAAGCCTGGAACCATGTCATGGCGCGCGGCGCCGACGATGAAGAAAACGTGCTGGAAGAACAGCTCGTGATCCTCACCGTCCCCGCCTCCTTTGACGAAGTGGCCCGGGAACTCACCGTGGAAGCCGCCGGTCAGGCGGGCCTGAAAAAAGTCATCCTGCTGGAAGAGCCGCTGGCGGCCTTCTATGCGTGGCTTGCCGCCCATGAAGACGATTGGGACCGAAAGATGCGTCCCCAGAACTTGGTGCTCGTGTGCGACGTGGGAGGCGGCACCACGGACTTCACGGTCATCGCCGTGCGGGAAGGGCGCGCCGGGCTTCGCTTCGACCGCCTGGCCGTGGGCGATCACCTCATGCTGGGCGGCGACAACATGGACCTGACCTTGGCCCGGCGCCTGGAAATGGCGCTTCTCGGCGGGCCCGGCAAGCTGGACGCCCAGCGCTGGCATCAGTTGTGTCACGGATGCCGCCGCGCCAAGGAAGCGCTCTTGGCCGAAACAACCCAAAAGGACCGGTTTGACGTCACCGTCATGGGCACGGGCGGAAAAATCATCGCCGGAACCCTCAAGGGCACCCTCACCCGCAGCGACGTCTTCCAATGGATCCTGGAAGGCTTTTTCCCTCGAACGGCTTTCGACGAAAATCCCCAGGAAGGGCGCCGTTCGGGAATCAGCGAATTCGGCCTTCCCTATGTGCAGGATCCGGCCGTCACCCGGCATCTGGCTGCCTTCTGGCGCCGCCACGAACCGCTCCTCAGGGAACAGACCGGCCGACGCGATCCGTACCCGGATTTCATCCTCTTTAACGGAGGCGCCCTGAGCCCGGCGGAAATCCGCCGACGCCTGCGGGATATTCTGAGCGAGTGGTTTCAGGGGTGGGCCGGATCCGGGTGGGCTCCCGAAGAGCTGGACAACCCCAGGCCGGATCTGGCCGTGGCCGTGGGCGCCGCCTATTACGGGCTGGTGCGCGCCGGAGCCGGCGTGCGCGTGGGCGCGGGAACACCTCGCGCCTATTACGTGCAGGTGGCTTCGGACGAGGCTTCCCCGCGGGAAAACGACGCCCTTCGGGCTGTGTGCCTGATCCCTCGAGGCACGGAAGAAGGCTTTGAAAGTGTTCTGGAATCCCCCACCTTCGCCGTGCTGACCAACCAGCCGGCCACCTTTCAGATTTACAGCTCACACACGCGCCTCGGCGATCGCCAGGGCGATGTGCTCGCCCTCAGTCCGAACGACGTGACCCCGTTGCCGCCGATTCAAACGGCGCTGCGCTTCGGCAAACGGGCGACGGCCCAGAAACTTCCCGTCCAGATCGCCATGAAGCTCACCGAAGTGGGCACCTTGGAGCTGTGGTGTCGGTCGTTGCAAACCCCGCACCGATGGCGCCTGCGCTTCGACGTGCGCCGCCAACCGCAGGAAGCTCCCTCCCCCGCCGCCGAAGCCCCAGCCGAAACCGTGGACGAAGCCGTCCTGGAAAGAGCCAGGGAGCGGGTCGCGGCGGCTTTTCAAAAGGCCGACACCCTGAGCGGGTCTCAGGCGTCGCCGGAAAAGCTCATGAAGGATCTGGCGGATATCCTGGAAATGCCCCGGCACAAATGGTCCACGCACCTCATTCGGGCCCTCGCCGACGTGCTTTTGGCGCACCGGGACGGACGGGCGCTCAGCGCCGCCCATGAAGCGCGCTGGCTGAACCTTCTGGGCTATTGTCTTCGCCCCGGCTACGGGGATCCCGTGGATGAATGGCGGATCCAGGAAGTGTGGAAGCTCTATCCCCAGGGCGTCCTCTTTCCCCGCCAGGTCCAATGCCGTGTGGAATGGTGGATCTTCTGGCGGCGCGTGGCCGGCGGGCTTTCCGCCGGTCGCCAGGGGCACATCGCCCAGCCGATCCTTCCGGCGCTTCTTTCCGATGAAGGCAGGAAAAAAGGCAAGAAAAAACCCGCCGTGAAACTCGTGCCCCAGGAAATTCCCGAAGTGTGGATGGCTCTGGCGAACTTCGAAAGGCTTGCCGCCGACGTGAAAGAAGCGCTTGGGCGAGCGGTGCTGCAACGGGTTCTGGAACGCCGGCCGAAACCGCAGGATCTTTGGGTGTTGACGCGTCTGGGAGCCCGAAGGCCCTTTTACGGCCCCGTGGATCGGGTCGTGCCTTCGGCGACCGTGGCGGCCTGGGTCACCGCTATTTTGGATGCCCATGAAACCGCCACAGAGCCCGTCGCGCAGATGGTGGTGCATCTCGCCCGGAAAACGGGGGATCGCGCCCGGGACGTTCCGGACGAGCTCATGGATCGGATCGCACGGTGGCTGGACGGCTTGGGATCCCAGGCCGAAGGGTATCGGGAGCGGCTGCGCAACCCGCAAAGCGCTCTGCGCCCCGAAGAGGAAACCTGGCTCTTCGGGGACTCCCTCCCCGTGGGCCTCAGCCTCCTTCCATAGCCCCCGGCCTCACCGCCCGAATAGACCACAAGGCCTTGTGAAGTTCCCTTACGGCGGCCATAAGGTCAGGCGGAACTGTTCTGGACTCAGATAAATCCCCTCTGGAGAAATAAATTGAGGCGCGTGCTGCCGGTCCGATCCAACCAGTCGTCCGTAAAGCAGTCTTCGGGATCTGACACCAGGAGCAAGTGTGTCAATCTGCGTGCTTCCCGATCAAATCGGCGACATATCGAATGAGTTCGTCTGCCTTGGCGATCCATGGAAGAACCTGTGATTCTTGAAAGCTGACAAAATCTATGTAATCACCTTCCTGTCGCCTCTCAAAAAGATCATTATAAATCCTAGCCAAATCCTTCGGGACTTTGCCCGTTCTTACATACTCTTTATTGAAGAGGCTGCGCACGCCTGCATGTTTGGAAGATGAGAGGCCGTCGCGAACGAGAAGGGCTGAGACAGCATAGAAGCAGGCATAGTATAGACGATTGACACAGGCATTCCACCTTCCTGCCATCGCAAGAATGCGAGCATCTTCCATAGCCTCATCGGCTCTGGCCATGCGGTATAATACAAGATCATTGATCCAATCCGTCACAGTCGGATTCCTTCTTGCTGAACACGCCGGCGAAAAGGCATAGCCTGGTACATAGCACTATTCCACTCCTCACGATTCCGTACAATAGAGGAGATGACTTCACCGAATTCCCACTCGACCTCATAGAGTCTGTGACGGATTCGATCTGTCCGTTCATCATCGAGAGGACCGTCAACCAGGATGAGTAAGTCCCAGTCTGACTCAGGCAGGGAATCCCCCCGACCCCGGGACCCGTAGAGGATGATCTCTGCGTGGGGCTCGACTTCACGCACGGCTCGCTTTATTTCACTAAGTAACTTTTCTTGATGCATGGGGATGCCTCGTATTGACCGGAGTGCTGACGACAGTGCAATCGGCCTGGAAACATCCGTTCGATCGAGGTGTAGCAAATCCGAAGAAACATCTCTCGTCTGGGTCCGTGTCCGGTGCAAGCCTTTTTAACGCATTTTATTCGGGATTGCACAATGGGGACGATTCCAGCGAAAATTTTTAGTTTTTCCAGCATGCCCGCCCATGGAGATTGCCGAGTCCGCTTCATTGGGGTGTCGGCGCGGTCTCGCGCGTGCCATGAATCGGCGCGAGGCGATCTTCGTGCACGCATTTTCGTCGTTGCATCTATGCACCGCACGGCTGGGAGCTTGTCCGACAAGGAAACCTGTAGGAGCGGCTCCAGCCGCGACCTCGGGCCACGCCTTAACCGTTTTTTCCCAGGGTCCTGCCAAAGGCATTTTCAGACCCGCTCCTCCTGGCAGCCTGTCCAAAAATCGAGGATGTGTCACTATGGCACAAATCAAGATGTGACCCCAAGCCTGACTGGTTAGGCGCGCTTTCGGGCGGCCTGCCAGCGGCACAGGAGCCGTTCCAAGGCGCCGATGGTTTCAAAGAGAGCCGCCCCCAAAAGGCTCATCCCCAGAATGCCCACGAACATGCCGCGGTAATCGAGACGCCCCCAGGCGTCCATGATCAAGTAGCCGAGGCCTTGCGACGTGGCGAAGGATTCCACGAAAAACAACACCGCGATCCCCGTTCCTGTCCCTAGCCGCAGGGCGGTGAAGCCGTGGGGTAAAGCGGCGGGAAGCAACACGTGGCGAAATAAGGGCCACGGGCCGGCGCCGAGGGTCCGCACCGAATCCAGATATTTCGGGTTCAGCCCGGCCACGCCGTCTCGAACGGCCACAAGCACCTGATAGCCGACGATCAAGGCGATCAAGAACACTTTGGAAAAATCCCCCAGGCCGAAAAGAAGCAACACCACGGGAAGAAGCACGATTTTGGGAATGGGGTAGGTGAAAAAGATCAGGGGCGCGAGCCACGCGTCGGTTTTTTTATGGCTGCCCATGAGGATCCCCAGCGGAAAGGCCACCGCCCACGATCCGGCCATGGACAAAACCACCCGTAGGGCGCTGGCGCGGAAATGATTCCAAAAAGCCTTGTGGCCCAGGGCCTCGACAAAGGCTTTTGAAGCCTCCAGCGGCCCGGGAAGGATCTTCCCGCCGCCGAATCCTTGGGCAAGGCCCCACCAGGCCAAGCCCAAAAAGGCCAGCACGGCCGCGAAGCGCACCAGGCGCGAGCCGGTGGTTCTCAAAAGGCGGCGCATGCGGGGTCGTCTCCGTTGACCGCTCGATCCAGAGCGGCTCGCACTTTCTGGACCGTTTCGAAAAAAGCCGGAGCGTGGCGGTGATCCGTGCGGCCGAATCCCGGGTTGTCCACCGTCGCCACAAAGGTGGCCGGCTTTCCTCCCATGATGAAGATCTTTCGGCCCAGAAACACGGCTTCGTCCACACTGTGGGTCACCAGAACGTAGGGAATTCGAACGCGCCGCCACATGCTGAGAAGGGTGTGCTGAAGCCGTTCCCGAGTGATGGCGTCCAAAGACGAAAAGGGTTCATCCAAGAGCAGCACCCCGGGGTCCCCGGCCAGGGCGCGGGCCAAGGCGACACGTTGCTGTTCGCCGCCGCTCAGCTGCGCCGGAAAACACCGCTCCCGCCCTTCCAAGCCCAGGGTCCGAATCCAGGACGCCACCCGACGGGTCCGCTCGGCTCTGGACACCCCTTGGATCGTGAGCCCCAACGCCACGTTCTGAAACACCGTCTTCCACGGCAGGAGTCCGTAGTCCTGAAGGACCACGGCGATTTCCCGCCGCGGCCGATCCACGGGGCGGCCGCGGTACAAGACGGTGCCGCGATCCATGGAAGACAGCCCGCACAACAGGTAGAGCAGCGTGCTCTTGCCGCACCCCGACGGGCCCACCACGGCGCACGTTTCTTCCCGGTCCAGCCGAAGCGAAACGCCCGCCAAAACCGGCCCGCGCTGCGGGTAGCTCTTGTGCAGGTCGTGCGCTTCCAGAACCGCGGCCTTGCTCACGGACGGGCGCTCCAGACCAGGTCGTCTGCTTTGAGAGGCCGGCTCATGAGGCCTCGGGAGCCCATCCACGACAGCAGGCGCTCGACTTCCGCCTTGGGCGGCAATCCCGGTCGAGGGAAGGCGGGAATGCGAAAGGTGTCCCTGAGGGATTCGGGAATGCGGCACGATTCGGCCATGAGTTTTCGATACTTTTCAGGGTCCCGGGACAAGGCGGCCACGGCATCCCCGTAGGCGGTCAGGAATCTTTCGCCGACGCCCGAGGGATCCTGAAGCAGACGGTCCAGGATGCCGATGACGGTGAGCGGCACGTCCAGGTCTTGATCGTCGGCATAGACGCGCGCCCCTTGAGATTCGGCGAGGCTCACCAAAGGTTCCGGAAGAATGGCCAGATCCAGTCGCCCGCCCAGAAGCATCTGCATGCGGATGGGGATTTTCTTGACTTCCAGCCGTTCAAAACGCCCCCGGGGCACAAGGCCCCGCTCTTCCATAAGGTCCAGGAGATACTCCATGATGGTGGCGTTGGAAAGCCCCACGGTTCCCGAAGGAAGCGCCTGAAGGGAGCCGGCCTCGAGACCGGGGCGGCCCACCACGGCGAACTGCCTTTGCCCGGGACGGCTCACGTAGGACACGGTCACCATCCGCATGGGAACCCCGCCTTGCACCACCAGGACCGTGTTGACCATATCGCCAAAATAGGCCTCAAGCTGTCCGGCCTGCATGGCGGCGTCCCGTTCCAAGGCGCTGTCAAAGGGGACGAGCTGCACGTTCAGGCCGTGTTTTTCGAAAAAGCCTTCCGAGACGGCCACATGAAGCGGCAGGGTGTCCAACACCGGAAGAATACCCAGGCGAATCGCCTTATCGGCGCCGAAAGCAGGCATCGCCGCCGCATGAAAAGCCAACACCACCGCCGAAAATCCCAAAATGGAGAAGAAATGCCGCCATGTCTTGCCGAAACAACCGCGGCCCTTGATGCCCCGCCCTGCCCACTCCATGCCCTCGGTCCTCCTTAAAACGTCCCGGTGCGACTCCCCCGTTTGGTCAACCCGCATGTGCGGTCATTTTTTCCGCGCCCCGTCCAAAGGTCAAGGAACATTCTTCTCCAAATGTGGTAAAAAAGAGGGGCGCATTCCCAAACTTACCCGCTCAAAGCGGCAACGGCGGCGGTGTTCGGAGGGATGAATTGTCTCGCCTTTTTCGAGAGCTTTTCATGGACTTTGCCCAAACCCGCCTGCGGCGGCTGGCTTCCGATACGGTCGAGCCCGATGCCGACTGTCGGGCGAAACTGGACCGGCTCCTTGCGTGGCCGGGTGCGGCCGCCCACGGCCCTGTGCTGCAGGCGGCCCTTTTGGATCCCTTCTTTCCCCTGGCCATGATGCAGCGGACCCTTTTCGCCCACGTGACCGGCATGCGGTTTTATATCCACAAGGACCGACCGGATCTGCAGCCCATGCTGCTGAGAGACCTGTCCCAGTTCGCTCGGGCTTTCTTGGAAATCCGCCGGGACCTGGCGGTGCTTTATCCTTGCCGTCCCCCGTCGTCCTTTCTGGAAGATGGCGCTCCAACCCTGGCACCTTTCGACCAGTGGTGCGATCTGTGCGGGCAGTGTTGCCAAATCGGCGGCGTTCCCGCGCAGCCTCCCGAAAGCGTGTGCTACCCCGACTCCTGGCGGGACCTTCTCGAGGGCACACGATTGGACAACCAGCAGCTCTGCCCTTTTCTGTTCCAATACCGGGGCTCACAGGTCCATTTCTGCGCCATTCACCGGATCAAACCCGTGGCGTGCCGGTCCTTCGACGCCGACGATTGCCGAGCCCGGCGCCGCGACGGGTTTCTGCACGACGCGGGCTCTCCAATGTAAGCAAAACCTCCAGCCAAACGACTTCGCAGCGACTCACGGGATGGGCCGTAACTTAGCAGCTTGTCCGAAAATGCCTAGGTTCCTCCGGAAAAAGTGGGTTTAGGCGTGGCGCGGGGCCGCGGCGAAAGCCGCTCCCAGAAAATGCGGCGTCCTTTCGGCAGCGGTGTGTGACGGCTTGCCTGCGGGACGGTCGCCCCAACGGGGCGAAACATCACAGCCCGGGGCGTAGCCCCGGGTCGGGACACCAAAAATAAGCCCCGAGGGGGCGAAACACATGGCTTAAGGATGGACCCCATGGCATGGGGGTGGCTCATGGGGAGGTGGGTTACGCCCCTCCGGGGCTTAAGAATCGGTAAAAATGGGACCGATCTGCCCATCCCAGGGCTACGCCCTGGGCTGACATCCTGTGCCCCTTCGGGGCGTGGGGGCGTCCCATCTCGGGGCGACGCCCTGGGCTGACATCCTGTGCCCCTTCGGGGCGTGGGAGCGTCCCATCGCAAGGCTTCAGCCTGGGCTGGCATTCTTTGCCCCTTCGGGGCGTGAAGGGGGGCCCATCCGAAGGCTACGCTTCAGGCTGACATCCTGTGGCGAAGGACACAGAATGCGTTTTCGGACAGACTCCCAGGCGCTTAGGGTAACTCGGACCGATCTTTTAAAGCGCACAGGGGGCACGGTTCGCTCCCGTGATGGTTACCGATGGCGCCAGACGGGCGTTCGTTTTTCCACGAAAGCCCGCATGCCTTCCTGAGCGTCCTCGGCAAGGCAATTGATGGCGATGGCTTCCTTGGCGAAGCTGTAGGCGGCCGCTTCATCCAAATCCACCTGCCGGTAGAAGGCATCCTTGCCGAAGGCCAGCGTAGAGCGGCTGTATTGGGCGATGGTCCGAGCCAGTTCCAGGGTCGCCTCCGCCAGCTCTTCTTTGGGAACCACTTTGTTCACCAACCCCCATGCCAGGGCTTCCCGGGCGGAGACAAACCGCCCTGTCATGAGCATTTCCAAGGCGCGGCGCCGCCCGATGAGGCGAACCAGCGGGACCATGGGGGTGGAGCAAAAGAGGCCGATTTTGACGCCCGGGGTGGCGAATTGCGCCCCTACTTCCGCCACGGCCAAATCGCAGGCCGCCACGAGCTGGCACCCTGCGGCCGTGGCAATGCCGTGCACCTGAGCGATGACGGGCTGGGGCAGCCTGTGAAGTTTGAGCATCATGTGCGAACAAGTGGAGAACAGTTCCCGATACAGGTGAATATCGGCCCCTTCGGCCACCATGTCCTTGAGGTTGTGGCCGGCGCAAAAAGCCGGGCCTTCCCCGCGTAGGATGACGACCCGCAGGTCCGAATCCCGCGCGATGGCATCCGCATGATCCATCACGCTCCGAATGACTTCCAGGGAAAGGGCGTTTCGGGTTTCCGGGCTGTTGAGCACCAGGTGCGCGATGGGACCGTCTTTTTCCACATAAACAGCGGGCATGAGCGATTCCTCCTCTGTTGCGGGTTGTTACGGGACGCGGGGGAAAGGATTGACACCACCCCCGGCTTGCCTCATAAGGAAAAGCGTTTCGAACGGCGATGTTCCTCACCGCACGCCGGGACCACCCGATCCCCACTCAAGGCGACGGCCAAGGAAAGAGAACGAAAACCATGGACTTTATCGACCTCAAAAGCCAGCAGAAACGCATCCGACCTCTGCTCGAAGAGCGCATCCGCGCCGTTTTGGACCACGGCCAGTACATTCTCGGACCGGAAGTGGCGGCGCTGGAACAAACCTTAGCGCACTTCGTGGGCACCCGTCATGCGGTCGGGTGCGCTTCGGGAACCGACGCCCTCCTGATGCTGCTCATGGCCTACGACGTGGGGCCCGGGCATGTGGTCTTCACCACGCCGTTCACCTTCATCGCCACGGCCGAGGTGATCGCGCTCCTTGGCGCCGTGCCTGTCTTTGTGGACGTGGACCCGGAAACCTTCAATCTCGACCCCGACAAGCTGCGGTTGGCCGTGGAGGCCTTAAAACGTCAGGATGCTTCCCTGCACCCTCTGCCCGCCGCGGCTCTGAACGCCCAGCCCAAGGGCATTATCGCCGTGGATCTTTTCGGCGTGTGCGCCGATTACCCCGAACTGGAAGCCCTGGCCGAAGAAGAAGGGCTTTTTCTCCTGGAGGATGCCGCCCAATCCTTCGGAGCGCGTCTGAACGGTGTGCCCGCTTGCCGATTCGGCCACGGCGCCGCCACGTCCTTTTTCCCCGCCAAGCCCTTGGGAGGCTACGGGGACGGCGGCATGTGTTTTACCAATGACGACGCCATGGCCGAAAAACTGCGATCCCTTCGTGTGCACGGCCAGGGAGGGCACCGCTACGAGCACGTGCGCCTGGGCCTGAACGGCCGTCTCGATACCCTTCAGGCGGCCGTCCTGCTGGCCAAATGGAGCCTGTTTGAAGAAGAATGCCGCCTTCGCCGAAACGTGGCGGACCGCTACACGGCCCTCTTGGAAGAACTCCGGCCCGACCTGGTGGTCCAAAAGGTTCCCGACGGGGCGGAGTCCGTGTGGGCTCAGTTTTCCGTTCTGGCGCCGACCCCGGACGAGCGGGACGCCATTCGGGAACGGCTCCACAAGGCGGGCGTCCCCACGGCGGTCTATTACCCCGTTCCCCTTCACCTGCAGCCCGCCTTTGCCGGCTTGGGCTATGGGATCGGCGATTTTCCCGTGAGCGAAGATCTCGCCGGGCGCATCGTGAGCCTTCCCATGCACCCCTACCTGGAACCCGACGTCCAGGCGCGCATTGTGAAAGCCCTTGTTTAAGTGCACGTCCGAAGATGCCGTCATGTCTTCACGGCCTTTCAGCTTAAAAACGCACCACAGAGACGCAGAGAGCGCAGAGCTTTTTTTGCGCCGCGCCGACCTCTCAGCGGCGCGGCACAAAAGAAAAGAAAGCTCCGCGTCCTCTGCGTCTCTGTGGTGAATTTTTTTTAAAGGGAGACGCCGGGGCCAGGCGCGGCCTCAGGTGCGGCGCAGTTCCACGTCCGGGCTGGGGCGGAAGGCCGCTTCGACCCACGATCCCACCACTTCGCGGTAGGACGGGTCTTCAATGCACACGCGGGGTCGGCCCCCCGGGCGTGCAACCAGGCGCACTCGATCCCGCGCGATCCAGTTGATCACCTGGGCGTACATCATGTGTTCCAGGTGCAGGCCGCGCTGCTGGACGTCCTCGCAGGCGTCTTCGTCCCAGATGGGGTAGACGGCCTGGGCGATGACCGGCCCCGTGTCTTCCCCTTCGTCCACAAAGTGAATGGTGATGCCGCCCCATTTGCACCCGTACCGGTAGGTGTCCCGGTAGCCGTGTTGGCCGGGAAAGGCGGGCAGAAGGGCCGGATGAATGTTCACGACCCCGGGACGGTCGTTTCGCCGGAAACGGCCGAGGAAAAACGGGGTGAGCAGGCGCATGAAACCGGCAAGGCACACCAGGTCCGCCCCGTGGGCCTCCAGGTGGGCAAGGATTTCCCTTTCGGCGGCGATGAGGCGCCGGAGTCGGTCGCGGCGGGAGTCTTCGTCCGAATCGTGAAGAATCCTCTGGCGGGTGTCCACGGAGGCGACGAGGGTATCCTCGACGGGCTCATCCACAGGCCCCTTCAGGTATTTTTCGTAAGAGACGACGAAGGTGGGGATCCCCGCTTCCTGCGCTCGAACCAAACCGTAGGCCGATGCCCGATCGCTTCCCACGCAGACGATGTCGGCCTCCAGCGTCCCCTGCTTGGCCCGATCGATCAGGGCTTGGAGGTTGGTTCCGCCGCCGGAAACCAGGACGGCCACGCGCAACCGGCCCGATGCGCCCGAAGAGGCGCTGCGGTCCGTCCTGCCGCTTACCTCATGACCCTGGGCATGGGACGACATCACGACGCTCCTTGCTCTCGCACGTAGTCCACGGCGTTACGGAAAAGGTGCACACCGGCCCCTTGTTCCGGAAAAGGCAGACCGGCCCGCCGGTATCGCTCCTTTTCCCACGTCCAGTCCGGGTGATTCGTCCAATGGTGGAAGGCTTCCGGGTGCGGCATGAGTCCGAAAATGCGCCCGGTGGTATCACAGATGCCCGCAATGTCGTGCAAGGACCCGTTGGGATTTTCGGGGAAGGCTCCTTGGGCGGGCCGACCGTCGGCAAAGGCGTAGCGCAGCACCACCTGGTGGTTTTCTTCGAGCCGCCGAAGGACTTCGGGTTCGGCGAAAAATTTGCCTTCGCCGTGGCGCACCGGCAGGTCCATGGCTTTCAGGCCACGGGTGAAGACGCACGGGGAGGAAGCTTCAAACACACAGTGCACCCACTGGTCTCGAAAACGGCCGCAGTCGTTGTCGATCAGGGCCACGTGGCGAGACAACCGGCCGGGCTCAAAGCCCGGAAGCAGCCCCGTATTCACCAGCACCTGAAAACCGTTGCAGATGCCCATAACCAGGCCGCCCCGGTCCACAAAGGCGAGGATCTCGTCGCGCAGGCGGTGTTTCAACCGCATGGCCAGAATGACCCCGGCCCCATGGTCGTCCGCCCAGGAAAAACCGCCCCCGATGACGAAGAGATGATAGTCGCGAAGGCTTGTCTCCCCGGAAATGAGCCGGTTCAGATGCACCCGTTCGGCTCGGGCTCCGGCCGCTTCCAGGATGTGCGCCGTTTCCCAATCGCAGTTCAGCCCGAACCCGGTCAGAACCAATGCCCGAACGTCCCCCATGCCGTCCTCCGCCCTTTTCCCGCGGATTCCATCTATCATGGCCTTCGCCGCCACGCCCTGCCCAAAACGTCCACACGTTCCCGAAGAATTTCCCGGCCCGACGCATCCCGAACCGCAAACACGGGCTCTTCCATTACCCGCCCCACACAGCCCACGGGATATCCCCTGAAATGGGCCTCAAAGGCCTCCCGCCGATCGGGCGGCACCGTCACCAGGAACCGCCCCAGAGATTCGCTGAAAAGCACCGTCGCCGCCGAAAGGTCCCCCATCACGGGCACGGCACCGAGGTCCCAGTGCATGCCCAGATTTCCGGCCAGGGCGACCAGCGCTCCGTGGATCGCGAGGCCGCCGCGGCCCACGGCGCGGCACGACGCCAGAAGCCCTTCACGCACGGCGGCTTCCACCGCCCGATACAAGCTCAAGAACCCCGCCGGGTCGGCTTTGGGGACCGTCAGGCCCACGTAGCCGAACTTTTCGTAATATTCCGAACCGCCCAATTCGTGGCGTGTCGTGCCCAGCACGTAAACCCAATCGCCGGGCATCTTGGCGTCCATGGTCAGGCACCGCAGGATATCGTCCACGGTGGTGACGGCCGTAAACTGCATGGTGGGAAGCCCCGACACTTTGTGCCGTTCCCCAAAGGGGCCCGGCAGATGCCCGTCCACGTACATGCTGTCTTTGCCCGAAAGCAAAGGAATGCCGTAGGCGAGGCACATGTCTTTCAAGGCCCAGTTGGCCCGCACGAGCTGGGCCGCCTTGTACCGCCCGTCCGGGTTTTTGCGCTCGTCGTGCTGAATGGACGGCCAGCAGAAGTTGTCCACACCGCCGATTTCATCCAGCAGGCCGCCCACCGCGATCAGGCGGCGCACGCATTCGTCGATGGACGCTTCCACCATGTGGTAGGTGTCGATTCGACCGTAGGTGGGATGAAGGGCCTGGGTGACGGCAAGACCCCTTCGGGACGTGAGCACAGGGCGAAGGACCGCCGCATCGTTGGGGACGTCGCGGCTACGGCCCACGAGCAACTTCACCACGCTGGTGCCTTGCACTTCGTGGTCGTACTGGCGCTGAATCCATTCACGGCTGCACAGATTGGGCGAGGCCAAAAGATCGATGAGAAGCCGCTCGTAGTCTGTGGGCTCGCTCATCACGGGCTCCGTAAGCCCCCGCGATTCCGGGGAGCGCCAGTGGGCCTGGAACTCCCACTGGGGAAAGTCTTCCCTGAAAAAGCTCAGATCCAGGTACGCGCACGTTTTTCCGCGATAGGTCAGGTGCAGCTTTCCGCTCGCTTCATAGCGGCCGATGGCGGTGCATTCCACTTCATGAAGGGCGGCCAGAGCCATGAACCGGTCCAGGTTTTCCGGGCGCACCGCCACCGTCATTCGTTCTTGGGATTCGGACACCCAAATTTCCCACACATCCAGGCCTTCGTACTTGAGCGGCACGCGATCCAGTTCCACATGGGCGCCCCCGGCCATGTGGGCCGATTCGCCGACGGACGAGGACAGGCCGCCGCCGCCGTTGTCCGTAATGAAGGTGATCAGGCCTTCGTCGCGGGCTTCCAGCAGAAAATCGTGCATTTTTTTCTGGGTGTACGGATCTCCGATCTGCACATGCCCCGCCGGCGTGTGTTCACTGTAGCTTTCGCTGGAAGCCGTCACGCCGTGAATGCCGTCTTTGCCCACGCGGCCCCCGGCCATGACGATGATATCCCCGGGTTCGGGCCTTTTCTGTTCCGCCGGTTCCCCGCGAATGTGCCGGGGCATGATGCCGAGGGCGGCGACGAAAACCAAGCATTTGCCCAAATACGACGGATGATAAAAGAGGTTCCCGAAAACCGTCGGAACCCCGTGCTTATTGCCTCCGTCCCGCACCCCTTCCACCACGCCGTCCAGAAGCCGCCTCGGGTGCAGGTGCGGGCGAAGCGGGCCGGCGTAATCGCGAGGCCCCACACAGTAGCCGTAAAGGCCGGCGATGAGCCGCGATCCCTTGCCGGTGCCCATGGGGTCGCGATACACGCCCACGATCCCCGTGAGGGCCCCGCCGTAGGCTTCCATGGTGGACGGGCTGTTGTGGGTTTCCCCCGTGATGACGTAGAGGTGGTCGTCGTCAAAGCGGGCGGCGCCGGCATTGTCCCACAGGACCGAGACGACCCAGTCCTTTTGGGCCTGCACGGCCAACGTGGGGGCTTCGATGCAGGTCTTGAAGAGGTTGTCCACAATGGTTTCCCGGCCCGTATCCAGGTCCTTGTAGAAGAAACGGCCGCGGAACGTGTTGTGGTTGCAATGGTCGCTTCGAGCCTGGCTGATGGCTTCCAGTTCCACGTCGGTGGGAAGATCCAGACCCACGCGAGCCCTTTCCTGCAGCACGTCGGGGCGCAGAAAATACCGGCGGATCACGGGAATGTCGCGAGGGTTCAGGGCCAGGTTGCGCGCATCGCTCAGCGCCTGCAGTTGCTCGTCACTGTCGATGGCGATCTTTTCCACCGTAGGCGTGTGACGCAGCGCCACCTTGGGACAGATCAGCCCGATCCCTTTCTCGGCGTCCCATTCCTCACGGCCGTAAATGCGCCACTGCTGAATGATGTCGTTGGCCAGCAGTTCCCGGGCGATGGTTTCCACCTGAGCCCTCTCGAGGGGCGCATCGCGGAGCAGGTAGATCTTGGAGGTGTAGGCCGCATCGTCTTTTCCCAAAGGCCGCCCCGTGAAGTCGGCGATGGCTTCCAAGGCCACACTGCCCGCCGTATCCCGCACGCCGGGGCGATACCCTACCCAGACGGCCCACTGAAAGTCGTCGGCCGAAGCCAGCGGTTGAAAGGAAGACACCTGGGAGACGGGATTGGTGAAGATTTCCGTTCGAATCGCTTCCAACACCTCAGGGCCGAGGCCCGTCTCCAGCGTGATCACGCGGATCACGCGGGCGCTTCCCACGTGCCATCCGAAGTAATCCCGAATCTTTCGGCACAGTTCCGAGCCTTCGGCATCGAAAAGATGCGGCTTCAGGGCAATTTCCAGTCTGACCGCCATAGGATTCCCATCGGTTTCGAAAAGGTTCACCCCAAAAGGAGCTTGAAGGCGATGGCGATGAGCACCACACCGCCGAAGACGCCCATGCGCCGGCCCCACAGGACGGAAAGGCGGTTTCCGATGCGCATGGCCGCCCACGTCATGGCCGCGGCGGTCAGGCCGATGACCACCGCCGCACGCAGGAGCTGCCGTCCCAGAATCCCCAAGCTGAAGCCGACCCCCAAGGCGTCCATACTGGTCGCCAGGGACAGCACCACGAGGCTCATGCCCCGCGTGGGATCCGCGCACACCTCCGAGGTCTCTTCGCCTCGCAGGCTTTCATAAGCCATTTTGAAGCCGATGAAAACAAGAAGAAAAAAAGCAAGCCACGGCCCCCATGTGCGCACCAGACCCACGAGGTGCAACCCCATGGCCCAGCCCAGCAGAGGCATGGCGAATTGGAACAGGCCGAAATGAAAGGCGAGGCGGAAGATCTGGCGTGGGGCGCAGAAACGGGTGCCCACTCCCAAGCCGACGGCGAAGGCATCACAGCCCAGGGCGACGGCGATGAGAAAAGTTTCCAAGGGATTCATGGGAGATCGTCGATCAGAGGGCGCACGCGCCGCATGACGGCCGGCACAGGCTCAGGAATAGAACAGTTCGTACTGGGTGCCGTACACCCTGTAGCGAAGGGAAAAGTCGGCAAGGAGCCGAGCCGTGGCGGGATCCAGATCGGTGAACTTCACGCCCATGCCGCGAGGCGTCATGGGGTCGTCCGGGCCGTATTGGTTGGACCACACCACCTCCCCTTCCACGTCGATGGCGTTTTTCAACCCGGGAAAATGGAGGCTCAGCTGCAGCCGCGCTTGGAGCGGCGCCGGGTCCCGGCAGAGCACCAGCATGCCGATTTCGTTGAAATGGACCGACCGCCCCATGCCCTTGCGGGATTCATGGATAAAGGTCACCTGGCACGGCTTGGGCCGGTCCTCTTCCCCTCTCTCGCTCACGACGCCGTTTCCGAACATGACCGAACCGCTCCCCAATATCCCCTGCGCCCTTACCGCAAGGTCGCCCCGAAGGCCTCCAGCACCTGCTCCGTGATGCGCTGGTGCAGAGCATTGACTTCTTCATCGGTCAAATTGCGGTCCGGCGCACGATAGACGAGACGGTAACCCACGCCTTTTTGGTGGTCGGCCAAAGGTTTTCCGCGGTAGAGATCGAAGACGGCCACCGATTCCACCAAAGGTTCGTTGAGCGACCGAATAAAGTGCAACGGCTCCGCCACCGGCAGGGTTCCTTCCACAATCAAAGCCATATCCCTCGTCACCGAGGGGAACTTGGGCAAAGGCACGAAACCCGGATGCGGGTTGCGCAAGGCGAAGAGCTTTTCGAAATCCAGTTCGAAGTAATGGACCTCCCGTTTCAGATCGAAGGCTTCCTGCACATCGGGGTGAATGCGCCCCAAGGAGCCCGTAAGCGTGTCCTTGATCCACAGGGATGCGCCGCACCGCGGATCGCAATAGACGGGCAGCGCGTCCCGGGAAAACCGCACCTGGGATTCCTCCAGCCGGCATGCCGCAAGGATTTCTTCCACCACGCCCTTGACGTCCGAATAATCCACGGGATCGTCGGACCCGTACACGGCACGGGGGTCCCGCCGTCCGGCCAATACCCCCGCCAGGTGATGGTCTTCCCGAGGCAGCAGTTCCCCTTCTCGAGGGAGGAACACTTTGCTCAATTCAAAGACGCGAAGATCGGCGTTGCCCCGATCCAGGTTGAGGCGCGCCGTCTGCAAAAGGCCGGGAAGCAGGGACGTGCGCATCACCGCCTGCTCCTCACTCAACGGGTTGAGCAACCGAACCGGCTGCACTCGAGGGTCGTCGTCGGGCAGCCCGAGGGATTTCAGGGCCTTTTCCGAGGTGAAGGAGTAGGTCAGCACCTCATAGAATCCCACGGCTTCCAACACCCGCTTCAGGTCTTGCCGGGCCGCGGCGTGCGGATCCACGGGATCGCTGTAAAGGGGGACCTGGGCGTGCGTGACCGGGACCTTGTCGTAGCCCGTCAGCCGGGCCACTTCTTCGGCCAGGTCCACTTCCCGAGTGATATCGGGGCGGAAGGACGGCGGCGTCACTCGAAGGGTGTGCTCATCGACCGTTTCCACGGCCATTTCCAAGGAAGTGAGCACGCGGGCCATGGCTTGCGGCGCCAGATCCATGCCCAGGAACCGGTTCACTTTAGGCACGCGCAGCGTGATGGTGGGCCGGGGAATGGGCACGGGATACGCGTCGATTCGGCCTTGGGCGATGGATCCTCCGGCCAGTTCCAGCATGAGCTGCGCCGCTCGATCGGCGGCCCTCAAGACCCCTTCGGGATCCACGCCCCGTTCGAACCGGTAGCTGGACTCCGTCCTCAGACCCAGTTTTCGACTGCTTCGTCGAATGCCTTCGGGCTGAAAGTAGGCGCTTTCGATGAGCACCCGCGTGGTGGTCGGCGTGATTTCCGATTCCAGGCCGCCCATGATGCCGGCGATGGCCACGGGCCCTTTGCCGTCGCAAATGAGAAGGGTGTCGTCGAAAAGGGTGCGTTCCACGCCGTCCAGGGTGGTGAAGCGTTCCCCAGAGACGGCCCGGCGCACCACGATGCGTCCTTCCCGCAGGCGGTCGTAGTCGAAGGCGTGCAGGGGCTGGCCCAGTTCCAGGAGCACGTAGTTGGTCACATCGACGACGTTGTTGATGGAGCGGATACCGGCCGATTCCAGACGCCGTTTCATCCACTCGGGAGACGGCCCGATGCGCACCCCTTGAATGAGCCGTGCGGCGTAGCGCGGACAGCCCACGGGGTCTTCGAGGGTCACGGAGGCGAGGGATTGGATGGGCGGGCCGGTTTCTTCCACGACGATTTCGGGATAGCGCACGGAAGTGCCGCAGATGGCCGCGGCTTCCCGAGCCATACCCACCATGGAGAGGCAGTCGCCCCGGTTGGGGGTGACGGACACATCCAGGCGCACGTCGTCCAGTTCCAGGTAGCGGGCGAGCGGGGTTCCCACAGGGGCGTCGTCGGGCAGCACCCACAGGCCGGAGGCGTCCTCTCCCAGGTTCAGGTCCTTTTGGGAACACAACATGCCCTGGGACAGCTCGCCCCGAATGGTCGCCTCCTGCAGCCTCATGCCCGAAGGCAGCACCGTTCCCGGCAGGGCCAAAGGAACCCGTTGCCCCACGGCCACGTTGGGCGCGCCGCAGACGATGCGCCGTTCGTTTCGGCCGTCGTCCACGAGGCAGACTTTCAGCTTATCGGCCTTGGGATGCGCCTCCACGGCCGTGATGCGGCCCACCACCACCGTCTGCAGATAAGCGTAGGGTTTTTCCACGGCTTCCACTTCGAGCCCGACCATGGTGAGCCGTTCGGCCAGGTGTTCCATGTCCATGGTGAGGGTCACGTAATCGCGAAGCCACGCACCGCTGACAATCATGGATTTTCCCCTCTTCCAAGCCTTCGCGGGCGATCCGCCCGGGCCTTCTTACGGCAAAGGGCACGACCATGTCGTGCCCTTTGCCCTCGGCCCCCCGCCGCCCTGTCTTCGAAGGTCGTCGATCAAAACTGACGCAGAAACCGAAGATCGTTTTCGAAAAAAAGCCTGAGGTCGTTGATGCCGTATTTGAGCATGGCGATGCGTTCGATGCCCATCCCAAAGGCGAACCCGGTCACCTCCTCGGGATCGTAGCCCACCATTTTAAAGACTTCCGGATCCACCATGCCCGATCCCAGGATTTCCAGCCAGCCGCTTTGGGAACACACCCGGCAGCCGGATCCTTTGCAGATCACACACTGGATATCCACTTCGGCGCTGGGTTCCGTAAAGGGAAAGAAGCTCGGCCGAAACCGCAGCCCCACGTCGGGGCCGAACATTTGATGGACGAAAACGGTCAGGACCCCCTTCAGGTCGCCGAAAGAGACGCCGCGGCCCACCATGAGGCCCTCCACCTGGTGAAACATGGGGGAATGAGTAACGTCGGAATCGCACCGATAGGCCTTGCCGGGAGCGATCACCTTGATGGGCGGCTTCTTGCGCTCCATGGTGCGCACCTGCAACGGGGACGTGTGGGTGCGCAGGACCACATCGTCCGACACGTAAAACGTGTCTTGCATGTCCCGAGCGGGATGGTCCTTGGGAATGTTCAAGGCTTCGAAATTGTAGTAATCCAGCTCGACTTCGGGCCCTTCCACGGTCTCGAAACCCAGCCGATTGAAAATGGCGGCGATTTCCATGGCGGTCTGCGTGATGGGATGCAGACGGCCCCGCATGGGGCGCCGCCCCGGTGCGGTCACATCCAGACGATCGCCGTCCCGGGTCGCCTGCTCCTTGGCCCTTTCCATGGCTTCGTGAAGCAGGGCTTCCAGGCGCGTTTTGACGTCGTTCAAGACTTTTCCCACAGCCGGGCGCCTTTCGGCGTCCACCTGGCCCAAGGCCTTGAAAAGCGCCGTGAGTTCCCCTTTGCGTCCCAAGAACCGAACGCGGAGCGCTTCCAGGGCCTTGAGGTCCGTGCCGGCGCCGGCAACGGCCTGTTCCGCCTGGGTAAGTAACGCGCGGGCTGCCTCTTCCATGGCTTCTATGCGGCTTCTTTGGCCAAGGCCACGAGCTTGGCGAAAACGTCGGGGTCATGGACCGCAAGGCCGGCCAAAACTTTGCGGTCCAGCGTCACCTGGGCCTTTTTGAGGCCGTCCATGAAACGGCCGTAGCTCATGCCGTGCCGGCGGGCGGCGGCATTGATGCGCATAATCCAAAGACTGCGAAAGTCGCGCTTGCGCACCTTTCGATCCCTGTAGGCATAGACCAAGGCCCTCTGGACCGTTTCCTTGGCCGTCCGCAACAGTTTGCTTCGACCGCCACGGTACCCCTTGGCCATATCCAGGATCTTCTTGCGCCGCTGGCGCGACTTCACCGCTTTTTTCACTCGAGGCATGGTTCCGGCTCCTTCACTGTCTTGTCATGCGCGCCGGGTTTCGGCGTTTCCTAGGCATAAGGAAGCATGCGCGAGACGGCCCTGACATTGGCCGAATCCACAAGGGCGGATTGGCGCAGGGCGCGTTTGCGCTTGCGGCTCTTTTTGGTCAGAATATGGCTTTTTCCCGCCTTGGCCCGCGCAAAAAGACCACCGCCCGTGCGGTGGAAACGCTTGGCGGCTCCGCGTTTGGTTTTCAGTTTCGGCATGAATTCCTCCGCAATGGCTGCTTCCGTTGGGTCATCGACGCTCCGGCGGTCGGCGCACGGAACCCTGCACCGGGCGTCCCGGCGATCGAAGCGTGTAATCTATTGACAGACCCCGGAGGTGTCAAGCGTTTTGTCGGAAAACGCCCGCCCCCATGCGGGCTCTTTGGCGCTTCAGGACTTGGGCGCCAAAATCATCACCAGATTGCGCCCTTCCATCTTGGGCGGCATTTCCACCACCACCTCGTCTTTGAGCTCATCCAACACCTTTTGCAAGACCATTTCGCCTCGGTCCTTGAAGGCAATTTCCCGACCGCGAAAGATGACGGTGACCTTGGCCTTGTCTTTTTGGGCGAGGAATCGGCGGATGTGGCGCAACTTGGTCTGAATGTCGTGGTCGTCGGTTTTCGGCCGCAGCTTGACTTCTTTGACTTGAATGACGGTTTGCTTTTTCTTGGCTTCCTGGGAGCGCTTGCTCTGCTGGTATCGGAACTTGCCGTAATCCATGATCTTGCAGACGGGGGGATCCGCGTTGGGCGCCACTTCCACCAGGTCCAGGCCTTCTTCCCGAGCCGCGTCCAAGGCGTCCTGCAAAGACATGATCCCCAGCTGGCTCCCGTCGGCGCCGATGACGCGCACCTGTCGGGCGCGGATCTTTTCATTGACGTTTTCTTGTTCTTTTTTCAGAGTCCGATCCTCCCTTCGTTCGAGGTTCGTGGACACAAGCGGTGTCCCGATTACACCGCGCCCAACCCGATACGGCCTCCGGAGCCTTCGAGACACTCGGCCCGGATGAGCTCAATGAACGCTTCGGGGCTCATGAGGTCCAGCTGCCGGCCGTCCCTTTGCCTCGGCCGGACCGCCCCGGCTTCCACCTCGTTGTCCCCGATGACCAACATGTACGGAATCTTCTGCATCTGGGCTTCCCGAATCTTGAAGCCCAACTTTTCGTTGCGTTCGTCGATTTCCACGCGCACCCCCGCCTCCCGCATCCGCTCGTAGACCTCACGGGCGAAAGGCAGTTGCTTGTCCGTCACCGTGACGAGCACGGCCTGGACAGGCGCAAGCCACGTGGGAAAGGCCCCGGCGTAGTGTTCGATGAGCACGCCCAAGAACCGTTCGATGGCTCCCAAGATCACGCGGTGCAGCATGACAGGGCGGTGCCGGTTGCCGTCCGGGCCCACGTAGGTGAGATCGAACCGCTCGGGCAGGGTGAAGTCGCACTGGATCGTGGCGCACTGCCATTTGCGTTCCAGAGCGTCTCGAAGCTTCACATCGATCTTGGGCCCGTAGAAGGCGCCTTCGCCTTCGCAGATCTGGAACGGAATGCCCTTGTCTTCCAGCGCGGCCATGAGAGCCCTGGTGGCCCGTTCCCAGTCTTCGTCGGTCCCGATGGATTTTTCCGGCCGCGTGCTGATTTCCATCTCGTAGGAAAACCCGAAAAGCCCCATGACTTCGATGACGAAGTCCACGATGCCCTGGATTTCGCCGTGGAGCTGATCGGGCGTGCACAGAATGTGGGCGTCGTCCTGCGTGAACTGGCGCACGCGCAGCAGGCCGTGAAGCACTCCCGATTTTTCGTGGCGGTGCACCGTGCCCAGTTCAAAGTAGCGGATGGGCAGATCGCGGTAGCTGCGCACCTTGGACTTGTAGATGAGCATGTGGGACAGGCAGTTCATGGGCTTGATCCCGTAGGACTGCCCCTCGATTTCGGTAAAGTACATGTTTTCGCGGTAGTTGTCGAAATGGCCCGAGCGTTTCCACAGCTCCGTTTTCAAAAGGGTCGGCCCCATGACGATCTGGTAGCCTCGACGCAGATGCTCTTTCTTTTCGAAGGTTTCCAGAATGTGGCGCAGCAGGGCCCCCTTGGGGTGGTAAATCACCATCCCGGCACCCACTTCATCGGAAAAACTGAAAAGATCCAATTCCCGCCCCAGCCGCCGGTGATCGCGCCGCTGGGCTTCCGCCAGAAAGTCCAAATACTTCTTCAAGGCCTTCTTGTCGGGAAAGACGGTGCCGTAGATGCGCTGAAGCATGGGGTTGCGTTCGTCCCCTCGCCAGTAGGCCCCGGCCAGGGAGAGCAACTTGTAGGCCTTGACGTAGCCGGTGTCGGGAATGTGCGGGCCCCGGCACAGGTCCACAAAGTCTCCCTGCCGATACACGGACACCGTGGAGTCCTGAAGTTCTTCCAGAAGCTCCACTTTGTATTTTTCTCCGCGGTCCCGAAACAGGGTGATGGCCTTTTCCCGCTCCCATTCTTCACGCCGAAAGGGAAGCCTGGCCTCGATGATTTCGGCCATCTTGGCTTCGATCTTTTCCAAATCCTCGGGACTGAAGGGCTGGGCCGTGTCGAAGTCGTAGTAAAAGCCGTTTTCGATGGCGGGCCCGATGGCGATCTTGGTTCCCGGAAAGAGTTCCTGCACCGCCTGGGCCATGATGTGGGACGTGCTGTGCCGGAGAATTTCCAGCCCTTCGGGGCTTTCGGGCGAAAGCGGCTCCAACGCGCCGCCTTCCTCAACGGGCGCGTTCAAATCCAGCAGTCGGCCGTTCAGGCGGGCGGCCACCCACCCGTTTGGGGATTTCTTCCATAGCGCCAAAACGTCCGCCACGGTCGCCCCCTTGGGCACCTCCACGGACGTGCCGTCCGACAGCGTCACACGAACCTGTTCCGATTGTTCCACCATGATTTCTTTCGTCCCCTTTTCCCGGCGGCACCGTCACGGCACAACAGCCGCCGCATTTCATAAAAAAAGCATCAGCCGCCTCAAGACGGATCTGATGCTTGCAGTCGGTTCAACCTGTCTGGGCGCTGGAAGGAAGAATCCGTACAGCGTGATGTTTCACCCGCGAGCCTTAAACCATCCTTCGGTGCCTGTGCCCTGAGACAATGCCGCGGACCCCGCTTCGAGGGTCGGATGGTAGGCACGGGCGGGATTGAACCGCCGACTTCTACCGCGTCAAGGTAGCGCTCTCCCACTGAGCTACGTGCCTACGAAGTTGGACCTGCTATAGCCAATGTGCCCCCGCCGTGTCAAGGGAAATGCTGCACCGGCGCGCCGGCCTCATGAGGATCCGTCGGTCCCGACGGGGCGGCTCCGTTCCCAAATGCGAAATCCCAAGATGGTGTAATGAAGACCGCTGGCCACGGTGAGCAGCCCCGTGAGGACGTAGAGGCTTTTGCGAAACCACGACGCCCACGACGCCAGCGGGTGGGAAAGGGTCACCAGAACGGTGACGATCTGCGCCAAGGTGGTCAGCTTACTCAGGACGCTGGGGCGGATTTCCAAAGGCACCTGAAAGAAGGTCAGGGTCATGACCCCGGTCAGGATCAACACATCCCGGCTGACGACGGCGATGACCAGGGCATTGGGCAGAAGATTCATGTGCCCCAACAGAATGAAGCTGCTCACGAGAAGAATCTTGTCCGCCAGGGGATCCAGGTAGGCGCCCAGACGACTCTTCTGATGAAAGACACGGGCAATGAAGCCGTCCAGGCCGTCGGTGATCCCTGCCAAAAAGAAAACCGCCAGGGCCGCTGTGAGCTTTTCGTTGAGCAGAAGCCACACCAGAAGCGGGGTGAGCAGCATGCGGAGGAGCGTCAGAACATTGGGGATGGTCATGGGGTCTTCGATTCGCGCTCTTTGGGAACTTCAGGCTCCGCCGTCGCCGGGACCACCGTCATGGTGATCTTTCGAGCCGCCGGGTCGATCCCTTCCAGCCGCAGCACCAAATTGAGGCCGACACGCATCCCGTCCAACCCCGTGACCTTGTCGGGATCCACATTGTTCGCCCGAACCACCACGGCTTCGGTTTCCAAAACCACCGAATCCACGGTGAAGGCCTTGGACGTTTCCGAAAGCTTCTTTTCCATGGACAACCAGGCCGCGTAGGACGCATCGCCTTTGACGGCGATATGCCACGCGCCGCTCGGAAGCGCCGAGGGCGCTCCGGAAGGCCCGGACGGTTGGGCCGGCTGGGGCGGCGAAGGGGCCAAGGCGCCCGAAAGGGCCGTATCCACCTTGGAAACCGCCACGGCGGCCAGCGTGATGAGCCCTTCACTCAGCTCGGCCTCCGGTGCACCCACACGGTCCTCAGAGACGCTCAGGACTCGGCCCGAGGCCGCGTCCACCACCTTCAGCCGAAGTTCCAAAACGTTTCCGGCGCGCCGAGCGGTTCCGAAAACCACATGCGACTGCCCCTGCCGGCGGGCCTGGTCTATAAGCTGCTTTTGACTTTCTTCATCCCACGGCGGCGCTTTCAGGACCGTCGAAGCCGAAAGCAGGTCCAGACGCCACGCATAGTCCGAGGCTTCCTGCACGGCCCATTCGCCCAGGCTGCCTTGCGCCGATGCATTTTCTCCGGCGCCAAGACGCCAGGACCCCTCCCAATTTTCCGCCACAGCCCACAGCACCCGCTTCACGGACGCAGCTTCCGCCGCGTTGCGCTCCGAGGACGGCTGCGCCGTGGGGGCGGATGCCGGCTGCGGCTCTTCTTTCGAAGCCGACGCCGCAGGTCTCGGCCCCGACGGGGCTTCTCCCTGGGAAACGGGACCGGCCGCCACCAGGCCCAGCTTTGCCGCATCGGATCGCAGGGCCTCCATGGCCACGTCCACCGCTCCCTGAATTCGGTACAGATCCCCGTCCACGTATTCTCCCAGGATCTTAAAGCTTTTGGCGTACCGTTCCGATTGGGTGAGGATGTCTTTTCGAATTTCCTTGTTTTTTTGCGCCAGCACCTGTCCGGGAACGAACGTGCCCAAGGCCTGAAGGACCGCCTGGCGAAGGAGATCTTCCAGGGCTTGGGATCGGCTTTGAGCCCGGTTGGCCGGCTGAAGGGGGACTGTGCCTTGGGCCACAAAGGTTTGCGAGGCCCCTTGCGCCCCGCCGGGCTTTGCCGTTCCCAAAAGGCAGAAAACCGTCCAGATCAAAAGGAAAGCGCATGGTGCGCCGAAGCGTCGTCTCATGGATTCTTCACCCCCAGGCGGGCGAGCCGCTCCCGTCGCGCCGGACCTGTGCCCCAAATCCCTGCCGATGGAGGCTTCCGACCGCTGCTTGGGTGTCCTCGTAAGCCTCCACACGCCGCACAATCTGTTTTCTTCCCTTTGATTTCATTGCTATCATAAGCTTCACTGCAAAACAAAGCCGAAAGTGGAAGGATATTCATCCCATGGATGCGGATCGGTGTAAAATCGTCCAGGTGTGGGTCCATCCGCGCAGCATTCACCTGCTCACGTCCATCATCGAAGCCTATGAAGGGCTGGGCGTCGTGAGCACCGAGGACCCTCACCTGGCCCTCGTGCGTATTGCCGTCGCCCCTGGCTGCGAAGCGGACCTCATGGATATTCTCCACGGCGAACAGGAACGCTTGGGGATTCGATTCTTCCGAGAGGGCCTCCCCTTGCAATAAGAGCGCCGTTCGTCTAAGAGGAAAAAGGACGGACGAGTCTAGGATATTGGCGCAAACAGCACGGAAAGAAAACGCCCAACGACGCGAGGCGACAGCCGATGACCGACGAATCCTTTCCGCCCATGGGCGCCGGGTCGGACGACCCCGGGCGGCCTCAGCCCTACCCCGGAGAAGCCCGAACGTACCAGGAAGGGGAGCTCATCCTTGCCGAAAACGATCCGGTCAACGCCTTCTACGTCATTCTCTCGGGACAGGTGCGCCTGCTGCGAGGGGACCGCAAGATTCGGGTGCTGGGAGAAAAGGACGTGTTCGGCTTGGAAGCCATGGTTTTCAAGAGAAGATCGCCTTTTACGGCCAGAGCGTCCACGCCGTGCCGCGTCATGGTTTACGACGCCGAAGCCTTTGACGACTTCTTGTACACGCGGCCCAGAGCCTTTCGGGAATTGGTGCTGTCCCTGCTTCGGCAACTGACCGATGCGGCCCTTGCCGCCAACGGGGAAGAAGCTTTCGTCCTTTCCAGCGACGTGGAAGTGCGCCATTACCGGGACGGCGAAGTCGTCATCAGGGAGGGCGAGGACAGCCAGGAATTCTATCGGCTCGTCTCCAGCGACGCCGGCCTTCGCGTGACCCTCAAAGGGGTGGAAATCGGCCGCATCGACCGGCCGGGGGATTTTTTCGGCGAAATGGCCTGCCTGCTCAAGGCGCCCCGCCAAGCCACGGTGACCAGCATGGGCGAAAGCCTGGTGCAGGTCTATCGCCCGCAGCGCCTCGAACAGATCGTTTCCGAAGACCCCCAACTGGCCATGAAGCTCATCGGCACTCTCGCCCGACGTCTTTCCATGGCCAACATTCGACTGAGCGAAAAGGACATCAGGTCAAAAGAATGGAAGGACTTGGTCTAGCTCCGGCAGCCCGCCCCTTGGGGCTTTTCGTGCACACCTTCGGCTGCCAGATGAACGAATACGACTCCCTGCGCGTGCAGCGCCTGCTCGCCCAGGACGGCTACACCCTCTGCCCGAATCCGTCGGAAGCGGACGTCATTTTTATCAACACGTGTTCCGTACGGGAAAAAGCCGAACAAAAGGTCTTTTCCCTCCTGGGGCGCCTTCGCCGCCTCAAGCAGCGGAACCCTTCTCTCGTCATCGTGGTCGGCGGCTGCGTGGCCCAGCAGCTGGGTTCCACCCTGCTGGAACGGTTCCCTTACGTGGATCTCGTTGTGGGCACCCGGGCCTTGGGATCCCTGCCCCGTCTCGTGCATGCCGCACGCCGCGGCGCCTCGAGGATCGCTCACCTGCCGGAGCACGACGAAGAAGGATGGCGGGAACTGTTCGCACAAACCGATGTGTGGCAGACGGACGTCGTCGCGCCGGTCACCGTCATGCAAGGCTGCGACAACTTCTGCACCTACTGCATCGTGCCCTATGTGCGAGGCCGGGAAAGGAGCCGCCCCGTTCGGGAGATTCTTCGGGAAGTGCAGCTCGTTGTGGAAAAAGGGGCGAAAGAGGTCCTTCTTTTGGGACAAAACGTCAACAGCTACGGCAAAGGTCTGGAAGAGAAACCGCGTTTTTCGGATCTGCTCCGCCTGATCGCGCGGGAAACCGACGTGGCCCGCATCCGTTTCACCACGTCCCACCCCAAGGATCTGACAGACGATCTGATCCAATGCTTTGCGGACATTGCCCAGCTCTGCCCCCACATTCATCTGCCCTTTCAGGCCGGTTCCGATCGGGTTCTGGAAAGGATGAACCGGCGTTACACGGCCCGCGACTATCGGCACATCGTGGACCTGCTGCGTTCGGCCTGTCCCGAGATCGCCGTTTCCGCCGATGTCATGGTGGGCTTTCCCGGCGAAACGGAAGAGGATTTTCACGCCACGTTGGATCTCATGCGAGCCGTCCGCTTCGATACGCTCTTTTCCTTTCGGTACTCGGATCGCCCTTACACCGCCGCGCGCCTTTTCCCCGACAAGGTGAGCGATGCGGTCAAGGCGCGGCGGCTGACGGAGCTGCAGAGCCTGCAGGCGTCCATCACTTTGGAAAAGAACCGGGAGGAAGTGGGCCGCATCCGCCGCGTTTTGGTGGAATCGGAAAGCAAGGCCGGAGACGGTCAGATGAGCGGGCGCACTCCACAAAACCGCATCGTCAATTTTTCCGGCTCCGCGGCATTGAAAGGGCGCATCGTATCGGTGAAAATCACGGAAGCCTACGCCCACTCGCTCAAAGGGCGGCTGTCGGACGGGGAATGTTCTAAGGCAGAGGCCGGGCCGTCGCCGAACCGGCGTCCCGCAAACGGCGACCCAGACGGTCAGGGGCCGTGAACTTCGGCACGGGCCGAAGACCCGCGTGGTCGGGCCCGCGCTTTTTCGCCCATATCAAGGAGATCCCATGTATCGATTGATGAAGGTCGCCGGTTTGGTCATGGACCCGCAGACCAACACCCCCATCGTCATTTTGAACGACCCGGATGGGGACGACCACCTGCCCATTTGGATCGGACTGTTGGAAGCCACCTCCATCGCCACGGAATTGGAAAAGATCAAGTTCCCGCGCCCGATGACTCACGACCTGGTCAAGAACCTTTTGGATCACCTCCAGGTGCAGGTGGAAAAGATCGAGGTCTGCGACCTCAAGGAAAACACCTACTACGCCTTGATCTACCTCAGGACGGAACTCGGCGTGAGCCCCATCGATTCCCGGCCGAGCGATGCCATCGCCATCGCGTTACGCACCAACGCCCCCATCTACGTGAAAGAAGACGTGCTCAAGCGCTCCCAGAAGGTCGCCGAAAAAGAAACGCATCCCGTCTTCCGCCAGGAAGACAAGGAAAACCTAGAAGAACTGCTGGAAAAACTCGACCCCGAAGATTTCGGCAAGTACAAGATGTGAGGGCCTCATGCCGCCGATGGATATCGCCGCCCTGCGCGAGCTCATCGAGGTCGCCCGCGGGCGGAAGCCTGCGGAACTGTGCCTTCGAAACGTTCGAATCGTCAACGTGTGCACGGGAACCCTTGCGTCGGGGCATCTGGCGGTGCATGGAGGCCTCATTGCGGGGTGGGGAGACTACAGGGGCCGACACGAAATGGATCTGCACGGGGCCTTTGTGGCTCCGGGCTTCATCGACGGGCACCTTCACCTGGAAAGCACGCTGCTCAGTCCCGCCGAATTCGCCAAAGCGGTCCTGCCTCACGGGACCACGGCCGTGGTGCTGGACCCTCACGAAATCGCCAACGTTTTGGGCCTTTCGGGAGTTCTGGCACTGATTCGGGCTTCGGAAGGCCTGCCCGTGGATTTTTTCTTCATGCTTCCCAGCTGTGTTCCGGCTTCGCCCATGGATCCCGCCGGAGCGGTTCTGCGGGGCGCCGATCTCCATACGCTCCGCGGCCATCCCCGGGTGCTCGGGTTGGCGGAAATGATGAACTTTCCCGGCGTGCTCCACGCCGATCCCGACGTGTTGGAAAAAATCGTCCTGTTTCAGGACACCATTCGAGACGGCCACTGCCCGAAGCTTTCGGGCGAGGATCTCAACGCGTATCTCTCCTGCGGCATTTCTTCCGACCATGAAACAACCACACTGGACGAAGCCCTGGAAAAGCTTTCCAAAGGCATGATCCTCATGATTCGGGAAGGAAGCCAATCCAAGGATCTGGCCGCCCTTCTCGGCGCCGTGACGGACACCACCTGGCCGCGCTGCCTGTTCGTTTCAGACGACCGCCACCCCACGGATCTGCTTCGCGACGGCCATATGGACAGCGTGGTCAACCGAGCGACGGCTTTGGGCATGGATCCGGTGCGCGCGATCACTCTCGCGTCCTGGACCGCGGCGCAGGCCTTCGGCCTTCGGGGCCGAGGCGCCGTCGCTCCGGGATATGCGGCGGATTTTTCCGTAAGCCCCACCGTGACGCCGTGGAAACCGACCCTGGTTTTCAAAGACGGCCGGTGCGTCGTGCACGACGGAGCCCTGTGCCGGCCTGAAGACTTTTCGCGGGAGACGATTCTGGAGAGCCTGCCGAGTCCCATGGCCGTCGTGCGCGTGGATGCCGAAGATCTTCGGGTCCCCGCCCGAGGACGTCGCGTGCGGGTGATCGGGGTGCGCGAAGGCAGCCTTTTGACCGACCATTTGATCCTTCCAGCATTGATTCGGAATGACGCCGCCGTCTGTGATCCCGAACGGGATCTTTTGAAGATCGTCGTCTTCAACCGCTACGATTCCAGCCAAAACGCCGGTCTTCCGGCGGTGGGCTTCGTTCGGGGATTCGGCCTTCGGGAAGGGGCCTTGGCCAGCACGGTGGCGCACGATTCCCACCATTTGATCGCCGTCGGGGCGGACGACGAGGCCATCGCCCACGCCGTCCGGGCGGTGGTGGCCGGCCGCGGCGGCATGAGCGTCGCTTCGTCCCAGGGGGTGATCGCCCATATGCCCCTGCCCGTCGCCGGCCTCATGAGCCTGAAGCCGCTGGAAGAGGTGTGCCGCGCCTTGGAAGAAGTGACCGAAGCCGCCCGCGCTCTGGGCTCTTCCCTGAAACACCCCTTCATGGCCCTGTCCTTTCTGGCGCTGCCGGTCATCCCCGCCCTTAAGATGACCTCGCGGGGCCTGGTGGACGTGGAGCGGTTTGAAACCGTACCTCTTTTCGTCTGAGCGGGGAAAACGGCGGGCCAAGGCTCTTGAAACCGGTTGCTTCGAGCCTTACGGTTCTGCTATGAGAACTCAGGTTCGCGGAGAAACGCGCAGGGGCAACTTTTCGCCAATGGACCGAAAGAGGAGGCCGTCATGTCCGTCTTGACCTGTCGATCCTTTGATGACGTGGTGAACTTCGCCATCAAGAAAGAAGAATTGGCCATGGATTTTTATCAGAAATGCGCCGATAAGGCCAAGAACCCCGGCATCAAGGAATTTTTCCTCGAAATGGTCGAGGAAGAGAAAAAGCATCGCGAACTGCTGAAAGGCCTGGATCCCGCGGGACTCGAAGACTTCAAACTGGACAAGGTCGAAGACCTCAAGATCAGCGACTATCTGATGGATGTCCCGTTTCGAGACGACATGACGTACCAGGAAGCCCTGACTTTGGCCATGAAGAAAGAAGAAAAAGCCCATGCCTTCTACAGCGCGTGGAAGGAAAAATGCATGCATGAGAAAACGGCCAAGGTCTTCGAAATGCTCGCCCAGGAAGAAATCAAGCACAAACGCAAGATCGAAGAGCTCTACGACGATCAGATTTTGAACTGGGATTAAGTCTTTTTGTGACCGTGACGGAAAGAAGAGAACCCGCCAGATGGCTCCATGCGGGTTCTCTTTTTTTGTCGTTTTGAGGGACCGAGGGATGCTGGATGGGTATGGGAAAGGATACGGCGCGGCCGCCGGGGCGTGCGTCATCTGGGGCGTCTCCTTTGTGGCCACCAAGGTGGCTTTGCAGAGCTTTACGCCTTACATGCTTCTTGCTTTGCGCTTCGCCGTGGCTTCCGCTTTTCTCCTTCCGACTTTTGTTTTCTTTAAGAGGGAAAAGCTGCACGGACGGGACCTGGGGCTTTTTTGCCTCTTGGGGGTAATGGAGCCGGGCCTGTATTTTCTGTGCGAAACCCGGGGCCTGATGTACACGAGCGCCTCCGTGGCTTCCTTGATCATCGGATCCATCCCCGTCTTCGTCATGATGCTGGGCGCGGCTTTTCTCAAGGAACCCGTCCGCCTGAAGACGGGGCTCGGGGTGGCCCTGACCCTGGTCGGCATTGCCTTTCTCGTCCATAAAGACATGGACGGCTCTTCCCCGGCCGCCTCCCCCCTTCTGGGCAATCTGCTCATTATGGGCGCGGCGCTGTGCGCCTCGGTCTACACCATCGTCAGCCGATCTCTGAGCGCCCGGTATCGGCCCATGACCCTGACGACAATCCAGGCCGCCTTTGCCACGGCTTTTTTCGCCCTGCTCGCCTTCACCGAGAGCTCAAGCGGCATGAAGGCTCCGCCGACCGTGCAGGCATTGGGGAGCTTGTTGTTTCTCGCCTTTTTCGCAACCCTTGCGGCCTTTTGGCTCTATAACGCCTCGCTTCGGATTCTTCCTGCCTCCCAAGTCGCCGTGTGGATCAATCTCATCCCCCTGGTCACCGTCCTGACGGCCCGCATCGTCTTGGACGAAACCCTGTCCTGGCCCCAGTTGGCCGGCGCCGTGTTGATCCTTCTGGGGGTGCGGGTAAGCACTCGGACGGGGGACATTCGGCTTCCGAGCCGTCTGCTCAAGGGCATGCAGGTCCTTGTCCGCTGAGCCGCTCACCCTGCGGGGGAAATGGGCAGAAAGCTCTGCGAAAAATTTTCCGCCTTTTCGAACTCGCGGCTAGGAGCGTGTCCGAAAATGCCGTCATGACTTCACGGCTTTTCATTAAAATGCACCACAGAGACGCAGAGAGCGCAGAGTTTTCTTTTTTGTGCCGCGCCGCTGAGAGGCCGGCGCGGCACAAGAAGCACCCTTCGGGAAGCTTTCCGCCACCCCCCAGGGGACACCCCTTTCCGTTTTCGGACAGGCTCCT